>JADMIO011356651.1_pt1 | contig 97519 bp, 89 predicted proteins | sample 8958161 | NCBI WGS metagenome assembly JADMIO01 (sample SAMN16585339, study PRJNA669376) | soil metagenome | isolation source: Crop rotation soil | place: USA: Cullars Rotation, Alabama | collected 2011
GCCGCGACTTCAAGTCACGTGAATTCCAAGCTTCGGATCCCACTGTGCTGGAAAGGATGAAGCAAATGGTGATTTTGTAAAAATAAAAGGTGGCGCAAGTCTTAGTGGAGGTATTGACCCAAGTGGCAAAACATCCCTTACAGGGACTTATGAAATAAATGAAGGCGCTTATGAGATGTCGTTCAACTTTCTCAGAAGAAAATTTAATATAAAAGATGGCAGTACCATTACCTGGACGGGAGAACCTACCACAGCAGATGTAAAAATTACAGCCATTTACAAAACAAATGCGGCGCCTATTGATCTTGTCGAGCAGCAGTTAACCGATGTCGCCGACGCAGTAAAAAATACCTATCGCCAAAAACTACCCTTTGAAGTGTGGTTGAATATGACCGGCGAGCTCCTTAAACCTGTAATAAGCTTTGACATTGTATTGCCTGAAGGAAACTATAACGTATCAACTGATATTGTAAACGCATCCAACACAAAGCTTGCACAAATACGCCAGGAGCCTTCAGAAATGAACAAACAGGCTTTTGCCCTTTTATTGCTCAATCGCTTTATAGCAGAAAACCCTTTTCAAAGCGGCAGTTCTACAAGTGTCTCCACGATGGCCAAGCAAAGCGTAAGTAAGTTATTGGCTGAACAATTGAACCGTCTTGCTGCTGACCTGATAGCCGGTGTGGAAATAAACTTTGGTTTAGAATCAACGGATGATTACACTACAGGTCAGCAGAAAAGCCGGACCGATCTTACCGTTGGTGTAAGTAAGCAATTATTAAATGACAGGCTGAAAGTTTCTGTTGGAAGCAATTTTGAATTGGAGGGCCCTACACAATCCAACCAAAAGACGACCAATATAGCAGGAGATGTACAAATTGATTATAAGTTGAGTAAAGATGGCAGGTATGTTTTAAGAGGATACCGAAAAGACCAGTATGAAGTAGCATTACAGGGACAGGTGGTGGAGACAGGCCTGAAGTTTATTATCGTTGTTGATTATGATGAATTTAAAGAAATACTGGAGCGTACAAAAGAGAGGAAAGCAGTAAGGAAGGAGAAAAGAGAAGAGAAAAAAGAAGCAAAAAAGGAAGAAGAAAAAATTAGTAAGCCATAAGGTTTTATGACTAAAATTATTACAGCAATATTATTTATCACAATAGCGACGGCGTGTAATGTAACCAAACGTTTGCCCGAAGGCGAAAAATTATATACAGGGGCAACTGTGAAAATAAAAGGAGATCATCTAAAAAAGAAAGAGAAAAAACAATTAAAGGATGATCTGAAAACATTCATAACCCCTAAGCCAAACAGCTCTATACTGGGTATAAAATTCAAGCTTTGGGTGTACCAGGTCGCAGGAACACCAAAAAAAGAAAAAGGGATCAAACACTGGCTGAAAACCAAAGTTGGCGAGCCTCCTGTACTGGCAAGTTCTATAAATCTTGAAAAAACAGCAGACATTCTCAGTAACCGCTTACAAAACGAAGGCTATTTCCAGGCTGTTGCGACGGGCGACACTGTAGCAAAAGAAAAAAAAGTACACGCTAATTATACGGCTACTCCCGGAATACAATATATCATACGAAAAGTAGTGATGCCACAGGATGTCTTGTCAATGATGGGAAGGACGGGAAAGGGAAAGCAGACAGGAAGGAAAAGAAAGCGTTCAGGAACCCGGGCACTTATAAAGGCCGGCGACCCTTATAACCTGGATGCGATTAAAGCAGAACGGGAAAGAATTGACGGAAGGCTGAAGGAAAAAGGGTATTACTTTTTCAGTCCTGATTATTTGATAATGCGTGTTGACAGCACTATTGGTGAACATAAAGTGGACATTTTTGTAGCCATAAAACCAGATGCACCGCCTAAGGCATTAAGCAAATATTACATCAACAGGATTTTGATCTATCCTAATTATACTATCGGCCAGGATTCAATTAACGCCGATACTAACAGTGTACGTTATAAGGACTTTTATATCATAGATCCAAAGCAAAGCTTTAAACCCCCGGTTTTCGACCGGGCAATGCTTTTTAAAAAGGGAGATTTTTATAATCGTACCAATCATAACCTTACTTTGAACAGGCTGGTAAATATTGGCACATTTAAGTTTGTAAAAAACAAATTCCAGGAAGCAGGACCGTTAAATGATTCACTTTGGCTGGATGCTTATTATTATCTAACGCCCTTCAAACGCAAATCGCTTCGAACGGAGCTCACAGGAAAAACAAATACAGCGAATTTTACCGGCGGACAATTGGAAGTAAACTGGCGTAACAGGAATATGTTCCGGGGTGCTGAGCTCTTAACTTTTAAAATTTACGGCGGCATAGACTTTCAGATAGGCGGCCAGAACAAAGGATACAATATATATACAGCCGGCAGCGAAGCAAGCTTAACCTGGCCCAAGCTTATTCCCATTAAGTTTAAATCTAGTGGTGCTTATATGCCACGCACCAAACTTACTATTGGGTACGATTGGCAAAACAGGCAAACCCTTTATACGCTTAATACATTCCGAAGCTCTTTTGGATATGTATGGAAAGGAAGCGCTGAGGAAGAGCATGAATTGAACCCTGTTAATATAACGTATGTAAAGAGCAGTGATGTAACAGACGCATACCTTGCAGAGATTGCAAAAGACCCAACACTGGCAAGGGTGATAGAGAAACAATTGATAGTAGGACCCACCTATTCCTATACATTTACTAATACACTCAGGAGAAATAAAAGACATACTTTTTATTTTAACAGCAAATATGACTTCTCGGCCAATTTACTTGGCTTAATACAGGGAGCTGATGCGGGCAAGGGTAATACTAAAAGTTTGCTGGGTGTAGAATATAGTCAATACTTAAAGACTGAACAAGACATAAGATATTACCTGAAGCTTGGCAACAATCCTAAAAGACCACTTGATCAGTGGGCGAATCGTTTGTATATTGGTGTAGGCATACCTTATGGCAATTCAACTCAATTGCCTTTTATAAAACAAATGTATTCAGGCGGCAGCAATGGTCTTCGTGGTTTCAGGACACGCTCCCTGGGGCCGGGTACTTATCGTGCCGAAGTTGACCCCGGTGAATTTTTACCCGATCAGACAGGTGATATAAAGCTCGAAATGAATTCTGAATTAAGGTTTAAATTATTCAGCATTGTTAATATGGGTTTGTTTGTTGATGCTGGTAATATCTGGTTGAAAAATACCGATACTCTAAAGCCGGGTGCAAAATTCAGCAATCAATTTTTAAAAGAGCTCGCAGTAGATGCAGGGATTGGTCTACGTTTTGATCTCTCCATCCTTACTATACGTACCGATTTTGCCTTTCCATTACGCAAGCCCTGGCTGCCCGATGGACAACGCTGGGTAATTGATAAAATTGATTTTGGCGATGGTAGTTGGCGGAAAGAGAACCTGATATTTAATTTAGCAGTTGGAATGCCGTTCTGATGCGATTTTCTCCAAGGGATGCAGAAAACATTTTTTCTTTTACTTATTTGTGGCCTTACTACACCAGTAAACTGCCAGCACAGAATAGAGTATGGCAATAATAAGGCTGCAGGAAAGTATTATAAGATCCGTGGGATAAACATATACACAGAACAATACGGAAGTGGCAAGCCTTTATTGTTGCTTCATGGCAATGGCGGAAGCATTGCTTCAATGGCCGCAATCATACCTTATTTTTCCAGGCAATACAAAGTAATTGCACTCGACAGCCGTGCGCAAGGAAAATCAACTGATAATGGCGATTCATTAAGTTTTGAAATGATGGCAGATGATAACGCTGCTCTGCTAGACCAAATGCATATTGATTCTGCTTACTTAATTGGTTGGAGCGATGGAGCCATAGTTGCGTTGGTCCTTGCCATGCGGCATCCTACCAAAGTAATAAAACTTGCTGCCACGGGTGCAAACCTGTGGCCCGATTCAACAGCTCTTATGCCTTCTGTATGGAAAGATGCAAAGACGTACTATGACTCTTTACATCTAACATCATTTGCAACTGCCCGCGAAAAAAATGATTGGAAATTATTCATGCTCGATTGGCTTTATCCCAATATTGATCTAAGCGCACTGCAAAATATTTCATGTCCTTCATTGATCATTGGTGGCGATCACGATGTGATAAGAACCGAACATACGATCATGATCTATCAAAATATCCCGAAGGCGTATTTATGGATATTGCCCAATTCGAGTCACGGAACTTTTATAGAGCATACCGATGAATTCTATAAAAAAGTAAGTGAGTTTTTCCGGACACCGTTTAAGAGTTGGTAGAAGTTGTTCTGCTTTGTATGCCACACTCCAATTCACTTCTACATAATATATCGCTGCTGCCGGTGGTTTTTTTATACCCTTAACCAAGTTGGCCTGTACAAAATTCCCTTTAGTAAAACATTAACTTAAGTGCATGCCGCAGTTTTGTGTAATTCTAAATCTCGTGCATCCAAATAGCGCCTGAGTGAGTTGTCCAATGTGATTGATAGTCTGGCATTCAAAAAAAACTGTCATTATATTTTCCTATAACCACTTCAATCCATTCACATGAAAAGAACTATGATCCTGGTGCTTACAGCAACACTTATCATTTCCGGCTCCCTCGTCTTTGTTATTATTGGTCAAAATAAATTACTCCGTGTAAATAATGGGATGAGTGAAGGCGAAAATTCCATCGCGGTAAAAAATGTCCATCGAAGTCCTGTGCTTTTTAAAGACCCGGTTCAAATTGGCGATTGTGACATTTTCCGGAGTGCTGCTTATAAAAATCTGCAGGTTTATGTTTTAAAGGGAGACGTATTTGCTACAGAACGGAATTATGTAACACTCCAGCATGCACTACGAAATAAAATGGTTAATGTGGAAGAAACAGGAACTGTGAATGAGTTAAAAATTGATAATAATTCCAAAGAGTATATTTATATCAACTCCGGCGACATTGTAAAGGGAGGTCAGCAGGACAGAACGATACAGTATGACGTTATTATTCCGCCACAAAAACAAGATGTAGACCTCGCCAGCTTTTGTGTAGAACACGGAAGATGGTCGCAAAGAGAGAATGAAAATGTAATGGCCTTTACCACTTCTGAGAATTCACTTTCGTCAAAAGAGCTGAAGATTGCCGCAAAACATTTAAAAAGCCAGGACGAAGTTTGGAAGAACGTGGACAAGTACCAGGAAAAAGCCAACAGGGAATTAAAGAAAGCAACTGCCGACAGCGCTGCTATTGAAGTAAAATCCGATTTATCAGTAAGCAGTCTTGAGTTAACGCTTGATAACAAATATATCAACCAATCAAGAGAAGATTATAAGCGGGAACTTACATCTCAACTAAAAGAAATTACGGGTGCAACAGGGCTGGCGTACTGTATCAACGGAAAGTTGTACAGCATTGAATTATTCAATAACCAGCAGTTGTTTGCCGACATGTATGATAAGTTATTGGAAGCAGCCATTACTGAAGCAATCAGCGAAGAAGTAAGTGATAAAGAATATGCTCTCAGCCCGGGGCTTGATAAAATATTTGAAGCAAAAGCAAACGTTTATGAGGATACGGATGTAAATGAACTCACCAGGTTCCGGTCATCAGAACCGGATGGTTCTACAAGATGGATCATTTTTACAACAGTTGACAAAGGAATAAACAAATGGCTGCACAGGAACTGGCTGGATAAAACAGAGGATTAAAATCAGTAAATGTCTGTGAGGGAAGTCAGTGAGAACATCATAAATCCTACTTTAGCAGTACGTACAAAATGCTTATGTCAGGCGAAAAAGATCTGAAGAGGTTATTAAAAACAATGAAGCCGAAATTGAATGCAGGCGATTATGTTTTTTGTAATGTCAACGATACCAGGTCACTAAATATCAACGATATTGTTTCACTATTTAAAGAAGAAGAAGGAATAACGATTATTATTAAAAAGGAATTGGCAGATTCTCTGCATCTCTCCTATTCATTTGTTGCCGCCTGGATCACACTTACTGTTCATTCTTCCCTAGAGGCTATAGGCCTGACTGCTGCTTTTTCATCTGCCCTGTCCGAAAATGGAATTAGCTGTAATGTTGTTGCTGCCTTTTTTCATGATCATATATTCGTGGACAAAAAAGACGCAGAAAAAGCAATCGAAATTCTTAATAAGCTTTCAGAAGAATAATTCTTTCCGCGGATGCAAAAGCCGTCACTATATTCTTAAATATCATTTACTTTTTCGCCATTTTCTTTTTCATTTTTCAATTGCCTTTTTGTAACTTTTAAATCTTTGAAATAACCTATAGTACCAATATCTACGTATAATCCAATTCCCCCCTTTTTATTTTTACCTAACATCTTATCTACTATAAACGTAGAATATTTCATATCATTAATGAACATTTCGGCAGTTTCACCATTCACTTCAATTCTCATTTTTATCCATTCATTCAGAGCTACAGGGGCAGAGCCTTCATACGAACCAGCAGGGTAGTTCTTTCTTAAAGTTTCAAATTTGGCATGTGGATAAGAAATATATTGTACTGCATGATTTCTGTACATCTGATTATTGACTCTGCCAACTTTGGGCCTGACATAAATACTTTCGAAAGCCGAGTCGTCTTCTTTAATTCTAAAATATATTCCGATGAAGCCGGCTACGCCGGGATAAGGTGGTGGATCCTGGATCTGACTATACATTTTCACTTCAATAGTGCCGTTTTCAAAATCATCTAAGCCAACAAGCCGGGCATAATGTGGGCCATCAACTGTTGCCTCAATATTATTTACATCGAAAGGAAGCGCTTTTAAATCCCGTTCTATTTTTAGCACTTTCTTTCCCTGGAACTCAATGATAGAACCAGTAACATTATGTAATTCAAATGCCTGTTTTTTGAGTGTAAGTTTCTGTTTCTGAGCCGATGCAGAGAAAGCGGCAAGCACTAATAAAAAAATGATTTGATATTTTTTCATAACTAGGTAATTTAATTTATGATGTATTAATAATGCCCTGATTCCAGGTGTGTTTTATATGATCACTGGATTAAGAAATTTTTGACTGTCTCCTACACCTTTGGTGATTACTGCGTCAACACTTGCCTTTCCTCCTCCAGCAATGAGAGAGATTATTGCCAAACCGAAAAGAAGAATAAAGTATTCCAGCCCTTCTCCCTTGCTTGCTTCACTTGACCAGTTCATAAAAAAGTTCAATTGCGATGTGATAACTATCCCGGCAAAATTGACTATTACGGCAAGTGCTGCGAGCCTTGTAGCAAAGCCTGCAATGAGAAACAGTGCACCAAAAAACTCAATAATAATTACCAGGAGTGCTATGACGTAAGGCAAACCGGCAGCCCCGGTTAAAAAACCCATAGTGCCATTAAACCCGTAGCCACCAAACCATCCAAAAAGCTTTTGTGCTCCGTGCGGAAATACTACAATGCCTAAGGCTAACCTTGCCATTAAGGCTGTTGTGTTTGCTGAATTTGTTGCTAATATCTTTTTCATTTTTGTTTTTTTAAATATGATTTAATTAATGGAGTGATGATATAGATATTGTTCTGCTTCATTTAGTGTAACCGTTTTGCCTAATGCACCAAATTCATGCAGGTCGCCAAATACTTCAATACGGATTGATTGATCGATACCACCGACACGTACCGGCTCAAAACCACTATCACGGATAAGTTGATCGATGTCAGTGTTAATGCTTGTATCGTCCGTTGCATAGAATAGAACAGCAGCTTCAGGCTTTTGAAAAGCAGCATCTGAAAGAGATGCCACGCCCAATGATCCCAGTGCTTTTGCCAGCTTTGCGTCTTTGGGCAATAAAGAAGAAAGTATTTGACCCGCAGATTGATCTTTATCAATGATCTTTTTAAATCCGCCTTTTTCATCCGGTGCAATAGGATTTGAAGGATCGACAATAATTTTCCCCTGGAGTTCTGTTGCATATGTTTTGAACAACTCTTTTATTGCATCAAACCAAATGGCAAATACAATGATGTCTGCTTCTTTAATAGCAGCAGGGATTGCAGCAGGCTGTGCAAAGCTTCCTAATTTTTGGGAAAGCTCATTTGCTTTTTGGATTGTTCTGTCAGCAACAATTACTGAACGATTGCCTTTTACAAGATTGGTAGCAACAGCAGTTCCGATATTTCCAAGACCGATAACTGCAACTTTTGATTTCTGTGTCATACTATTTCTTTTTTGATTACATGATTAATTTGTAATGCAAAATTCACTCATTGAAGGGCTGTGCTCCAATGACCTTGTTTAAGAAATAGTCTTGATGTAGATTAAGATTTTCCGGGCTTAGATGCTTTGCTCCGTATATTTCGTAAACGGCTTAAAAATTCCGGTGTCACACCCAGGAAGGCTGCTATCTGCAATTGTGAAAGGCGATTAGTTAGATGTGGATAGAGTTCTAAAAAGGATTGATAACGTTCTTCGGCAGTGGAACTGATGGTTTGTAGTAAACGTTCCTGTAGACGAACAAAGCCATTTTCGATAAGAACACGAAAAATGCGGTCAAACCTGGGCGCTTGTTGATAGAGAGATATAAGATCGTCCCGGCTTATTTGCAATACAACGGTATCTTCCAAAGCATCAATGTTTAGAGCTGAAGGCCTGACACCATGAAAACTTCCTAAATCATTGATCCAGTTATTTTCAGTAGCAAACTGAAGAATATGAGTACTACCTTTTTCATCGATTTTATATGACCGCAAACAGCCCCGGACAACAAAATTAAATTGAGTACACACATCACCTTCCTGTAACACAAACTGCCGCTTCCTGAAAAGCCGTGAATGAAACTTTGTAATGACCAGTTCTTTCTCGTCTTTACTCAAAGGAATAAAGCGGTCGAAGTAGCTCATTAATGGTTCGAGTAAAGTTTCTAAGTTGTCTGGTCTCATTCTATGTAATTCTTCTGAGAAAAATTCTTATACCCCAAAGATTATCGTTCTTGTACGCAATTCCAAATAAGTAAATTACTCACGCTTTCCCTGTATCTGCAATTAGTTTTATATTGTAGCAGGTTTGGAAAAGACCAATGCAATTTTCCCATCAAAAAAACTTTATGAAAATAGCTACTTACAATGTGAACGGTGTTAACGGCCGGCTGCCTGTTTTGCTTCGCTGGCTGAGTGAAACCAAGCCCGATGTTGCATGCCTGCAGGAGTTAAAGGCTCCCGAAGAAAAGTTTCCTGAACAGGCTATAAAAGATGCGGGTTATCACGCCATCTGGCATGGCCAAAAAAGCTGGAATGGTGTGGCGATACTTTCCCACACAGAACAACCCATAGAGATACGCCGCGTATTACCCGGTGACCCGGAAGATGAACACAGCCGCTATATTGAAGCCACGGTGAATGGGATCATTATTGGCTGTCTTTACCTGCCTAATGGTAACCCTGCTCCGGGGCCAAAATTTGATTACAAATTAAAATGGTTCCAACGGCTTACTGTACATGCCAAAGAATTGCTGGCATCAGGCAAACCCGTGATATTGACAGGAGATTTTAATGTAATGCCAACTGAAATAGATGTGTATAAACCTGAGCGCTGGGTGGATGATGCATTGTTCCGGCCGGAGACCCGTGCAGCTTTTAAAACGCTGGTAGAACAGGGCTGGACAGATGCGATCCGGAAACTCTATCCTAAAGAAGTTATTTATACTTTCTGGGATTATTTCCGTAATGCTTATGAACGCAATGCAGGATTGCGTATCGATCATTTCCTTCTTAGCCCAAAGATTGAAAGTCGTCTTGTAGCCGCCGGTGTTGACCGTCATGTTCGTGGATGGGAAAAAAGCAGCGATCATGGTCCTGTGTGGATCGAAATAAGCGATAAGTAAAACTTGTGAAAGTCTGTTACCGGTCGCGTGTCCTCACCGACCGGAATAAACTACTTTATTGTATGAATATATTTCATAAGCGACAAGGTCAGATGGATGACTTTCATGTATATTTTTATACAGAAACTATCAACGAGTTTCGTCATTTACTGCAACATGATGAATTCAAACTCATTATTATCGAATGCCTGCAATACCTTGTAAAAGCTGGCCTGGTAACTATCTATGGATATGTCATAATGCCTAATCATATCCATTTGATCTGGCGAATAGAAAAAATGAATGGCAAGGAAAATCCTTCGGGAAGCTTTGCTAAATTCACCGCACACCAATTTAAGAAAAAGCTCGAACGGGAAAACAAATCTGCATTAATGCAATACGCTGTTCAAAAAACAGACAGGAATTTTCAATTTTGGAAGCGTGATCCTCTGGCAATACCATTGCTGAATGAAACCATATTTTTTCAGAGACTAGAGTATATACATCGAAATCCATTGAAAGATCAATGGAGCCTTTGTGTAGTACCGGAAGATTACAGATGGAGCAGTGCCCGGTTCTATAAGGACGGATATGATGAATTTGGCATCTTGTCAAACTTTTACGATTCATCAGCATTACGGTCGGTGAGGACACCGACCGATAAAACAAGCGATTAGTAAAAACTTGTGAAAGTCTGTTACCGGTCGCGTGTCCTCACCGACCTGAAAAACATTTTAGAATAAATATTCTTTTATAAAAACTAAAACCATACAACATGATCAAGCTAACAGTCCTTTACGGCCAGCCCAACGACAAAGAAGCCTTTGAAAATTATTATGCCAATACTCATTTGCCTCTTGTTGCAAAAATGAATGGACATACCCGTTCCGAGTTTACCATATTTATGAACCAGCCCGATAATAACTCACCATTTTACCGAATGGCAGAATTTTGGTTTTCAAATCCTGAAACGATGGAAGCAACGATGTCGTCGCCTGAAGGGCAAGCTACTGCTGCTGATCTTTCAAACTTTGCCACCGGTGGTGTAACAGTGCTGGTAGGCTTTGCTACTGAACTGATCGTGTAAGAAGTTGAACATCCAATTAATTCCCGGCTAACAGAATTAGCCGAACTTTAATGGCACAAAAAAGTAATTTATTGGTTGCAATGAATTATATCCTTTAAAGACTGCCAAATGAAAAATCATTTTTTATTACTTGTTGCAGCGCTTCTTGTAGCTTTTTTCACAATAGATGTATCTGCACAAACGATGTTTAATAAAATGTTCTCCTTTGGTTCTTATGGCCGGGTAGGTGCAGGCTTCTCCCCTGCTATCAAAGGGAACATCGGCAGGTCTCTTAATCTTAACGGCATGGGTTCTGTTGGCGGAAGAATGGAAGAAGCAGATTATGTAGAGCTTGCCACTGCCCTGCATTTCAAACCGGAAAACAAACAAAAAGATACTACGCTCATCAATGTACAGGCCAGGGTGGCTATGTACAGCGGCAAAGGTCAACTGATAGGTAATGTAAACAGCACCAATTACGGCGGAGTATCGTTTGCATTACCCGAGTTATACGCAGAAGCGAAAAATATTATGGGTTCAAAATGGAGTGCATGGATCGGCGCAAAATTCTTTCGGGGTTACGATGTGCATATTGCCGATTATTTTTATTTCGATGACCACAGCAGCCAGGGCTTTGGTGTTACTTACGATAAAACAACATTGGCAGTATTATTTCCCGGCAATGTTGACACAGCGAGCTCCGTTCCGCCCAACTTTTATGTAAATATTATTGACGGAACACAACGCCTTGGTCTGCGTGGCAGAAGCATGATCGTGGCAGAACATCTTATTCCGCTCAACAATAATAAACAAACGATCAAGCTGCTTGCTGAATACCATCATCTTGCTGATGCATCATCGGAAGACACGGCATCTGCATTTAACTATCCCTCTGCAGGTGGCTGGGTTGCCGGTGTTGAATTCACCACCAACCTAAGCACTGTTATTAATGGTTCCTTTAACCAGGCAGCCGTTCGTTATGGACATGGGATTGCAAATGGCGGTGATGGAGGTAATACCAGGACGTGGTTAACTTATGGCGCACCCGATCTTGTAACGAACAAATTCAACAGGGCCTACTCTTTCACTTTGGTTGATCACATTCTGATGAACATCAGTCCAAAGTATAGCCTTAACGCTTATGGTATCTTCACCAATAGCCATGGCGCTGCGCCAGGCGATGGTAAATCACCTGATTATTACGGAAGGGAGATCTTCAATCGCAAGACAGAGTATGCGATCGGTGTCCGCAATTTCTGGTATATAAAAAAATGGTTTGATCTTATTACCGAGCTGCATTATGCCAACCGTAAAGATGGCGACCAGGAAGCGGCAAGTATGGCTAAATTTTCGTTTGTACCTACCATTGTTCCAACGGCAAAGGCCGATCCATGGGCAAGACCACATTTAAGACTGATCTATTCTGTTGCCAGGTATAACAAGTTTGCCACCGATAATTTATACTCGCCCTATCTCGCTGAGATCGGCCATAAAAGCTGGGGACATTATATTGGCATAAGGGCAGAATGGTGGTTGTATTAAGGTTATACCAATTGGATATTAAGATTTGTCTATTTATCTGAAATGATTTATGGTGCTAGTTAAAGCTTGAAATCTCCCCATTGCCCCGGATGGGGCAACCTCTTTGTAGAAAGCGATTATTAGGATTTGTTTTTGCTCCAGAGGAGCAACCTTATGTATTAATGATTTGATGTTTTAATAGGTTGCTCCTCCGGAGCAATCTTTATTTCAATTCCATATTTTTCTACAAAGAGGTTACGCCGCTGGCGTAAAGGAAAGTCATCAATATTGCAAAGTCTTTTCAGTGATCTGAATTCTTTGAAAATCAGATGATACCATCAAGTCTAAAGTAAATGTCTAATTGGTATTGTATAAACCGGGATAAGCGATAAAGAAAAACAGGGCTTACTGCAATTAGTAATAAGCCCTGCTTTTAGCAAACAATACGGTTTTTATCCTAATGATTTTAACCAATCAGCCAATTCACCTTTTGTTTTGCCGGTTTTTTCCTGGAGTCTTCCCAGCAATTCATCATCTTTTCCTTCTTCATATTTAAGGTCGTCATCAGTAAGATCAGCGTACTGCTGTTTTACTTTACCCTTGATCTGGTTCCAGATGCCTTTTAATTCAAGCTTATCCATAATAAATAGTTTAGAAAAAGGATTTTAAAATACCATGCCATTAGGGTATTATCGGGTTATGGATACCTATGAGAACCAGGATAGAAAAACAAATAGACGCTTCCGTTTCGGGAAGACAGGAACCGGGGCGGAGGGAGTAACAAGCTTTTCATTGTCATACGTGGAACAGTACCACCCGGTTTGCGAAATGAATGCAATTTTATTCAACTGAGCAAATAATTTCCCCAAAAACAAAACGCTTTTTTCTTTTTTTGATTTCCATCCGGCATAAAAGATTTGTACTCGCTTGCTGAACAATGAGTCTGGTTTGCTTTACGTCATCAAAAGAGTACATAACAAAATATTTATACTTGTATGCTGGAGGCAATATTTTAGTTAGGTAATAATGTGCGGTGTATTTGTAAAGGCTATCAATTAATGCACCGCTATTAATTATAACAGTTGGATGATTCATAAGTTTAACTGATTGAATATCCGTGATACGTTTTTTTATGTCTATCAGAAACAACGTGTCTTCCGCTTTCAAATTTCCATATCTAAAACAGTCATAAAAGCGATAATCCTTAACCAATTCACTAACTAGTAAATTCAGGCTTTTATACGTTTTGTTTTGTGAATACGCTGAACCAAGAAAAAAGAATGAACCTAAAAGCAGCAGGAACCTAATCATTAAGTAAATTTCTATTAAGATTTAATAAATATAGTGAAAATGAGAACCTATATCCTTAGCATAGTTGCCTTTCTCACGCAACTGAACTTTAAAAAGTCTTTCCTTCCGTTTCGGGAAGACAGGAAGCGGTACGGAGGTGCTCGCTGCGGAGAAAGCGAAGAACTTTCATGTAAAAGCACTCACCTTTACCTAAAAAAGTGGCCTTACCAGCAGCACTGCAGCGGGGGCACTATTAAGCCTGGAGTTGCAGGCAGTAGTGCAAAGCCTGCGGGAAAACTTTATAAGGTGGTATAAAAGCTACGCAAACGTTCCTTCCATTTTGTGAAGACTGGAACCGAGCGAAGGAGCATCAATACTAATTATTCGATACAAAAGTTACCATGGCCGATTTACAAAATAGTTTCCAGCAAGTTTTCGATCAACTTTACACATTAAATATAGAAGACAAAATACTCTTCTTAGAGGAATTGCTTTGTTATCTTACGGACATTGGCCGTGAAATATGGGCAGATGATAAGTCCACAGACAATGAGAAAGTAAAAGCCTTTAAATGGCTCAATGAATTAACACACAGAATTTGGAATATACGTTTTGATCTTAAACGAAATGAAGATAATGATTGCATTACAAGATTATATGAAAACATGAAATTCTATGGAGAACAATCTGACTTGTTGCGGATGCATTTGGTACCAACGACCCTAGGGGCATACAAAATTTTCAAAGTAAGAAGGTGATTCTTGCACAGGTGCCTTTCTCAGGCAGTTGAACTCTGAAAAGTGTTTCCTTCCGTTTCGGGAATCAAGCCGGTGCGAGAGACTCGCACCACTGCGAAGTATTTATAACTTTCGTAATCTATGCTTCTCAGCAAGTTCTCTAAAGCATGGATCTAGCTTATCCCAGTTCTTCTTTATAAAACTCACCACTTCCGGCTGCATTGGATTAACAAAACGACTGAGAGAACCCGTTTCCCTAACTAAACCATTTTCTGCAATCATATATTCCTTCCTTTTACTTTTTAAATCATAAGTAACGCCAGCACTTAAACTCAATAAATTTTTCGTCATGTACCATACAAGTTCTTTGTCTCCATCCATAAATTTAAAATAAAAAGTAGCTCTATCATTTGAAATTTTTACGTCCATAAACTTTAAGGACAACATTCCATACGCTTTCCCATTGTTTTTACTTAGTGTATCCTTTGGGAGATAAATAGTATCGCAAATTTGACAATAAATACTCCATCTGGCACTGTCATATAGGTCTTCTAATTTTGCAGAGACTATAACAGGTGGATAGTTGAAACAAATATTTTCAACACCGGCATTTATGCTTTCTTTTTTCTGGATAGGTTCAGTACATGCGAATGCCGGAAAACAAATAAGAAAGACAGTTTTTTTCATCGACTGGAATTATTATTTATGTCTTTACTTTCATAAGTGGTTTAAGTTCTCTTAGACGTTTTCGTCGTAAGGTTGCCATCAACTCAAAAATATACCCCACCAAGTTAAGTACAAATGCTTTAGAAGTATTTTAATTGCTAAGCACACATGCTTTCTCACACAACTGAACTTTGAAAAGTCTTTCCTTCCGTTTCGGCAAGGCAGGAAGAGCTGCGGCAGTTATTGATTTTTTAAACTAAGTAACCGTTGGGCACAACCTGTACCGCCTCAAAGCGGTAGGCCAGAGGCCATGCGCCAGAATACAAGCCTGCACCAGATGGGATGACACGCCTAGCCACACCGGTTACTCCTTATTGAAAAAAGAAAGGGTGCTTTATGCTCCCTCTAATGTCCCTAACTTAAAGGCTAATTCTTAAAACTGATATTTAATACACTACCACTGTGGCTTGGTATCCTGGTCGTTATCCCTGTGAAGTTTTAAATATCTATCAGGTAATATTTCATCTTGCAATATTAGACTGTCGGCATTCAAAACAACAATCCTATACTTTTCTCCTTCTCCGAACATCATGGTTGTATCATCAATAAATTTCCAAATAGGTTTAGATTGAACAGGGTTGGAGTTAATTTGGCGTTTATTGCGATCCCATCCAGGGTTAATATAATTAATATATGTACCATCCTTATAAACACAAAAACCTATTGCATAAGGTCTAGCCGTATCCTTATAATATCGAAACCAATACTTAAAATTATTATTGGTTAAATATCGTGTCATCTCTTTCTTGCGGTTTCTTGTGCAAGAAGTTACCAAAAAAACAACAAGAAAAATGCTCAATATCTTATACATATTTAACGAGGACCTGTTTTAGCATTAAGTAAATCAGTGCTGTTGGACTGGCCATTTTCATTTTTACCCTTAACCGTTATTGCGGGAAGGGGGCAGATGATGGCATAGATACAATTCTTTCCCCGGAGTGTCTCTGTCTTAGCGGAACATTGCGGTATTTGCTTTCTGTTGCTGATCTTTGTTGCACAAATATCTCAAATTCTATTGATGCGGTTGGAGAAGACTCCAACCGCTAATAAAAATGCTTTTCTTACGCAACTAAACTTTTAAAAGTCTTTCTTTCCGTTTCGGGAAGACAGGAAGCGGTGCGGCAGTTATTGATTTTTTAAACTAAGTAACCGTTGGCACAATCTGTACCGCCTTAAAGCGGTAGGCCAGAGGCCATGCGCCAGAATACAGGCCTGCACCAGAAGGTTGTTATACGCGGCTCATTTAAAACGTCGCATATACTTATAAATTGTTTTGCCTTTACTTATACAAAACTGAAACCCTGCACTCTTCTGATCAAGATAATAAAGTCTCTTATGCTTTCTTAATAATATCTCAGGTCTATGAGCAGATGCCCATCCCGCTTGTACCTGTAAAAACAAATTATCTTTTAGAGAATCATTGGCTAATGCTAACTCATAGTTGTTAAAAATATAGTTTAGGTAGATTGTATCACCTTTTAAGATAAAAGTTCCCGCGGCAGTGTCACGTGATAAATGGCCAGAGAATTTGTAAGTAAAAGTTTGGTCTGGGGCTAGATTAAGTACACTCCCTGAGCAATTTCCAAATGTGCAATATTTGCCTACTATTTTTTGTGCAAAAGAAGAAGGAGTGGTGTATAACAAACTAAATATTATTGCTCTCCGAATCATTTGGCTTTATAAATATACGCAACCAAGATAGGTACAAACGCTTACAAGAATTTAAAATACTCTTAGTACAGGTGCCTTTCTCACGCAACTGAACTTTGAAAAGTCTTTCCTTCCGTTTCGGCAAGACAGGAAGCGGGATATGGTAATTAGAACTTCATAAATTTCATGTATGTTCTTTGTCAAAACTGTGAATTGCCTTTACTACTACCTCTTTAATTTTAATACTCTTATAATTGAGCTGCCGATAAATGTTATCACGCAGCTTGAAAGCCATAACCAATATCCGAGTCCGATTTTTGTTATGGGATTATAATGTCCAGCTTCGTTTTCAATGACTACTTTAAATTTAAGAAATGAAATACTCACTAATGTCGCAAATAGACCAACCAGCCAAGCCGCTTTTTTATTTTTTGCAATTAAAATCCAGCTTACAATTAGAAGAGGGTTTGCAAACCAAGTCAAACCTGCACCACCTGTTAATATAGCTAACCATCCTTTCAATAATGTCTCAATTTGAGTTCTGCAGCCGTTGGGCGTGCAAAAACTGATGTTGAAAAGAGATATTACGAAAAATCCAAGCCCAGTAATTAGTATGGAAGTTTTTAATCTTGATTTTTCTTCTTCAATTATAACTTCATCATTGGAAAAGGGCATAAGCTTAAATCTAATTAATGAAAGAACGTCCGAAAAAAATTACACACAACTCAAAAATATACACAACCAAGATAAGTACAAACGCTTACAAGAATTTTTAATTGCTTAGGTTCGTGTCTCACGCAACTGAACTTTGGAAAGTCTTTCCTTCCGTTTCGGGAAGACAGGAAGCGGTGCGGAGATTTCGGCTGGTGCGGACACCATCCGATAAGACAAAACTTGCATAAAACCCCATGTTAGCCGTCGTTTTTAATCAGGTCGTACATTTGAATATCATTGGTGTCAAGCCAACTATAACTGTCGAAAATTTCAACATTAATTGCCCTCTGCATTACTTCTTCAAACTTTTTAGGTATCCAACAAAACAATGTCTGCTTAGAAAGGTAGCTATTATGGTAATAGTTATTCTTAAGGAAAAACCATGTGTCAATTGGTGGTACATCTCCTTCGTCAACAAAGCATTTACTTTCTATGATTGGTGCTCCGTCATGTGTCGTACAACAAGTTTGAAAACATATAATTCTACCCAGATTTTCAATATTTACAAGGCTAAAATTATCAATCTTGTCTCTGCTATTTATTGCAATTTCTAAAAGTTTTTCATAAAGAACATTGTTATAATCGTCAAGATTCCATGTTGTGTAGTCTCCGTCAAAACTGTAGAGATTAGTTCCGTTTATAATTGGATTTGTTTTTCTAAATACTGTTCCATAAAATCCATTTTCAAAGTCGAAATCTGTAGATAATTTTTCTGTCCACCTAATGACTTGTTTAAGTTGTTTAAGGAAGTCGGAAATTTCTTCGTCTGACCAATATTGTTTACCCGCAGAAACTATTTCGTTTTTCTCTTTCTTAAAAATTGACGATATGAATTCAAGTGGGTTCATAAAATGACAGCTAACTCAAAAATATATGCAACCATGTTAAATACCAACGCTTACAAGTATTTTTAATTGCTTAGCACAAATGCTTTCTCATGCAACTGAACTTTGAAAAGTCTTTCCTCCCGTTTCGTGAAGACAGGAAGCGGGGCGGAGATTTCGGCTGGTGCGGACACCAGCCGATAAGACAAATTCATAGACTGTACACAAGGATTTATTCTTTTAGGGAAAACTTCAAATACAACCAGGTTTCAAGCCTCTCACTTTCAACTAATTATTTCTGGCCGTGCCTGTTGGAGAAAGACTCTGTTGGGATTTTGCTGGAGATAGCTGTCTGGATAAAAATCGAACTTCTGTTTGAATAATTCGTTCTAAAGAAAAAATTTCACCTCTTTACATGAGACATATATTGGTTGTAAAAGAAGATTGATCAGAATTTTTCTCTTATGATTAACTTCGAGATAATCTTCCAACCCGAAAATTTTTTTTGTGTTGTTTAAGATCAACTCTGACAATTCAAGTATTATTTTAATTGAGGTTCTATAATAGTGAATAGTATCCCCATCGATATTTTTTACACAAGCAGTTTTTATTAATCTACTATCTATTTCACCATATCTGTCAAACTTGCTAATCAAAGTACAATTGTCACCGAAAATATTAAAATAGTTTAAAGTATCATTGTTGCTTAATTCTTCTTCAAGTTTTGGTTTAGAAGAAGGAATAAAACAAAAATAGTTATCGGCTTGATGTCCATTCGGAAAAATAAAGCCCGTATCTACAATAGTGACGTAACTTTTCTGTGTAGATTTTTTTTGAGCTATCACGCAATTCCAGTTACAAATTATGAACAAAATCAATCCTGATAGCAGTATTTTTCTCATTACTCTTTTGGTTTACTTTTTAAATTATCCCGAACTTCGGCGGGGACTTGCGCAGGCAGCAGATTTTTGACTGGTCGATCTTCTTTTTTCGCTTGCGTCGCAATTGTAATAGGAATCAGTTCCTCTGCACCGAGAACAAAATTATTTGTTTTTAACTCCTTTTGTTCACCGAGAGCGAAATTTGCCATGGCATCAATCCTTTGCTGAGCTAAACCTCCTAATAGAGATAAAAACTCTCACCATGCAAAAATTACTTCTCAATTTGCTATTGTTTAAACTTTCTAGTCTTAATTATAGCTGCCTCGCACAAAAGACAGGAACTGGGGCGGGGATTATTTGTCTCCTAAAAGTTTGCTCGTAAACTAACCGCTAGCTCATAATATACGCACCCAAGTTAAGTACAAACGCTTACAAGTATTTTAAATGCTCTTAGCACAGGCGCTGTTTCACGCAACTGAATTTTGAAAAGTCTTTCCTTCTGTTTCGGGAAGACAGGAAGCGGGGCGGAGTATTGATTTGTAGGCCAGAGGCCATGCGACACCATACAGGCCTGCATCAGAGGGGAAAACCCCATGTTGTAAGCAGTGCATCGCGGTCACTCCACAACTTCTTTGTCATTCATTTTGGGATTTACTGCCGTATATCGGATTAGTTGTAAATCTTTTATTTCAATTCTTATCTTTCGCCAAACACCATCGTCATTATAATTAACCGTTGAACTTGTGCCATTTCCGCCCGTAGAATAACTATCGCCTTTGACATATCCTAGGTCATAAGTTATTAAAGAGTCAGAATATGATGTTAGTCTGAATTTATACCCTGAACCTATTTGCATCAGTTCGTTTATTTGGGTCATAAAGGCTAATAATGAATCTTTACTAATAAATTTATGCCCTATAAAAAGTTTGAGGAAAGTCTTACTTGTCCCACCATACCACAAAGGTTCAACCAATATAGTATTTGATTTTAAACTGTCTATCAACACTAAACAAGTTGCTTGATTAACATGATAACCTAAATAGTTGGTCATTGTAACTCTATAAATGTTAAAATTGGGTATTACTTCTTTCACAGCCGGCTTGTTTATTTTTTCGATGTTGGCGTTGTCTGGATAAAATACCCAACGACCGTCGGTAGTTTGGTTCTTTGGAAAACTGAATAAGAGAAATTCCTCCAAAGTCTTAGCATATTTTACAGGATGCAAAGTTGAATCCACAAACCGTCTTGTCTTTAAAAAGTCGGCAGAGAAAATATTTTGAATGCTATCTGTCTTTGGAGGTCGTTGACTGAATGATGCTTGCGTTAAGCATAACAGTGGTATGAAATAAAATTTTGACATTCTTATTTCTCGTCAAGATGCGTAAAGTGATTCTAATACATGATTCCAAGTAAGATTCGGAAGTATTATTTGCATTGCTTACAACAAATGTATTAATGTAATAAAACGCAATATAAATTAGTTTTGCATTGCATTAGTTGCTTCATTACCAACAGATTTGCATTATGCATTTTAGATTTATTTGGTTATTGTTATTGCGTAAAGCCCTAACACAAAAAACCCGCCAGCTTTCGCCAGCGGGTTCCATAACCAATAAAAAACACTCTATGTAATTATCCTTCTTCTTCCTCTATGGGTTCGGGTACGCCATTAGGGTCAACTATTGATGTGTTGAGGAGGGTATCGCCCTCATCCACCACTTCTATGGTTTCCATCCTGGTAGTAAAGCCATCTTTTGAAAAGGCAACCTGGTAAGTGCCAACAGGCATGCTTTGAGTTTTGTAATTGCCGAAATGATCGCTGGTTGTATCAGCAATATTAGCATCTACCACGTGCACTTTTACGCTGCCTGCAGAAACGCCGCCACTGCTTACATGCCCGGTAAGTCGCCCCTTGCCATCGGTTTTCGATGATTGCCTGTTTTGTAAAAAACCTTCCTTCATATAGAGCTCCAGCTTATCGGGATCGCCGGGGTGTAATGTGGCAAACAGCAGCAGGTTCTTATACATCTGCGCATCCCAGTCGTTCTCGGCCTGGTTACGGGTAATGCGACTGCCCGATACGGCACCAATTTTCGAAAGCTGGTCGTTGCGCAGGTCGTTATAACTGGCCAGGAAATCCTGGTATTCCGTAAGTACGGCCGCACCACCTGCCTCGGCAGTATGGTTGGTAATTGCCCATACCATTTCCTGCATACGCTGGTGCACATTGCTTTTGTTTAAACCCTTGGTGAAAGGCGTTACTCCCTGCGGAAAAACCTCGAGATAGACCGACTGGTCAACGTTGGTGATCTCGAAATACTTGTTCAGGTTAGAGTTGCGTTTGGCAAAAGCAGCTATCAGCTTATCTACCAGGTAGGTCCGTGACTCCTGGATGGCTGTGTTGCTCTCCACGGTGCTGATGCCGCCAAACAAGGCAGTCTGCACATTGGTGGTGTCGGTGAGTACCTGGTCGAAGTCGCCGCCGGTGTTGCGGAGCGTAATACGCTGGATGCTGTCTTCACCAAATTTCTTTTTGTCTGTAAGGCTGATGCGCACATCAATAAAGGGATTGCGCAGGTACGATGTTAATAACATAAAATATTGAGTTTAAAAATTTAACAATACGCAAATATGAGATTGAACAGGCGCCACGTGCAAGAGTAGAACTACGCATTTTAACGGGTAGAACTACCCATTTTTGTGAGGAAACGTAAAGAGCTGCAATTTCCCGGTCTTAGAGTATGGGTTTAGCCCGCCTTTGGTGTTCCGGATCGCTTTTTCAATATGGATGTATAGGCAAAGAAGTGGTCTTTATCGCTTTTTCAATATGGACATATAGGCACGGAGGTGGTCTGTATCGCTTTTTCAATATGGATGTATAGGCACGGAGGTGGTCTGTATCGCTTTTTCAATGTGGATGTATAGGCAAAGAGGTGGTCTGGATCGCTTTTTCAATATGGATGTATAGGCACGGAGGTGGTCTGGATCGCTTTTTCAATGTGGATGTATAGGCAAAGAGGTGTTCTGTATCGCTTTTTCAATGTGGATGTATAGGCAAGGAGGTGGTCTGTATCGCTTTTTCAATTTGGATGTATAGGCAAAGAGGTGGTCTGGATCGCTTTTTCAATGTGGATGTATAGGCAAGGAGGTGTTCTCTATCGCTTTTTCCATATGGATGTATAGGCAAAGAGGTGGTTTGGATCGCTTTTTCAATATGGATGTATAGGCAAAGAGGTGGGCTGTATCGCTTTTTCAATATGGATGTATAGGCAAAGAAGTGTTCTCTATCGCTTTTTCAATGTGGATGTATAGGCAAAGAGGTGGTCTGGATCGCTTTTTCAATATGGATGTATAGGCAAAGAGGTGATCTGTATCGCTTTTTCAATATGGATGTATAGGCAAAGAAGTGCTCGGTATCGCTTTTTCAATGTGGATGTATAGGCAAAGAGGTGCTCGGTATCGCTCTGTTAAGGAAATAGCCAATGCTTCTTTTAATGCATTTGCTAGGAAATCGTTTTTTTCTGTTCAAGGAATTAACGATATAGCAAGATTGAAAGCGGGAGAAACACCTTGGCCCACGACTCCAATAAGTGCACATCTGGGTGAGGGTTTGTATGCATAGGGAACAAGAGCGGAGGCCGAGGCTTATTTAAAAGCTTTTAGTAGTAGGGAGTTTTATTCTCAATTATCAATTGTGGAGTTTTCAATACATGAAAGAGCACTTAAGGGGCTAGATAGCTTTGTAGTGCTACAGAATTTGACTGGGGATAAATTTTTAAGCACCTTTAGCAAACTATATGGGTCCGGGCTCCCCCATGGCTATCAGTATATTAGGGGCAATACTGTTTTTGGATTCGAGCACTATTTTAGTAGCGATGTTTTTCATCTATTTAAAATGAAATAGTATTAATGAAGTACAAGTATATTTTGCTCAGCGCTGGACGAGGGATAGTAATCTATTTAGAGATGGAAGAGCTATTAGATTCTAAAGTAAACTCTTCGGATGTTAAGATTGCAGATAAGTTGTATTTAAGAGTTAGTGATGGAATTTTCCCAAAAGACATGGCTACTCCTTTTGAATATTGGATTGTGGGTGGAATTAAAAGTTTGTCAGACAGGATTAGAGAAGAAAGAGAGGGTCTTCTTATTTGTTACCATATCATTTCTTTGGAATTTAATCCTGCTCACTTCCAAGAAGAAGGCCTGTATTACGCTGTTCAAGGATGGATTGGACAACGTTACGGATTTGATATTCCACAAGCTAATATTGAATTTGACCGAAAGAATAATAGATATAAATTCAATTTTCCTACATAGACAAATGGCGTTATTCTGGTCCATTTAGCGCAGGTCTGTGTTCTTGCGACTGGCTTCTGTCAACTGCAGCATAGCCTGCAGCGGTGATATGGTATTTCTTTCCCCGCCATGTCTCCGCCTTAGCGGAACACGGCTTTATTTGTTTTCTACTGTTGAGCTTTGTTGCACAAATATCTCGAAATATCTTCCGTGTCTCATTCAGCGAAGCAAAGCAACCACCTATTAAATACTGTCAAAGTCAAAATCAAACTTCTTGTAGTTTTCTAAATCGTTGTCGTGATAGTCACTAAAAAAACTATTAATCATGTTATAATTGTTGTCAAGAAGTATCACATATCCGTCTGGAGTTAATGTATTCAAAAGATTTGCTTCCTTTAATTCCTTATTGTAAAATGTCCGATCGCCTTTCAAAAATTTCACAAGCGGAATAAGACTCATTCTAAAGTCAGATCCAACATTTGGAAGAAATACATCACAATCGTAATACCCTCGATCGTATGTCAGACTAAATTGGAATTTAGAATTCGTCCATAGGTAGTATTTCCACATACCGTGATCGGAAGACTCGGTCAAACGAAAGCCATGCAGGTTTATGATATTTTTACTAACGGCTGATAAGTCAGGAGGCAAAGTCATAAATTATATTGCTATTGATTATCATTAAAGCTCTTCCGGGTGCCATATAGCACTAAATTATCCCCGCATTGTCTCCGTCTTAGCGGGGCATTGCGGTATTTGTTTTCTGTTGCTGATCTTTGTTGTGCTAACATCTTAAAATATCTTTCGTGTCTCGGTTTGGCGAAGACTCAGAAGGGAAGGAATTCCTGGGTATAATATTTTATTCAGAAATCCTTATTTCTCTTGCCATGTCAAAAATCTTGACTGATAGCATTTCTATTTCCTTGTTGACTTTTGCTTCCTCTTCAGGTTCTATGTTATGGCCGTTTATTTTGCAAATGGCTAAATCGAAAAAGCTTCCCATTCCTCCTCGCATTTGTGTTAGTGAAATAACACCTTGTTTATTCCCTGATTCTATCAATTCCTTCAAATCACTAAAGCCTTTACCCCAGGTCTCTTCCCCATGCTTCAGAAGTAATTGAATCAGTTTTTCCAGACTTAATAAGAGTTCAGAATGTAATTTGGTCATATCGGTTTTCCTCACGTTTATATTCTTCCCTGCATTATCTCCGCCTTAGCGGGACATTGCGGTATTTGTTTTCTGCTGTTGAGCTTTGTTGTGCTAACATCTCAAAATATCTTCCGCGTCTCACTTTGGTGAAGAAAGTTCCACTTTTGGCAATACCAATGTCAGCTGTATACTTCTTTGTCAACCGTAATTAAAGTACACAGTCGTTGCTTCCTTAGATTTTGCATATTCAAGAAAGCGTTTGAAGTTTCGCAGGTCTTGCCCGAAATTATTTTTAATGTAGCCGTCACCCTTGTCGCTATTAAAATCTGAAAAGTAATAGTCAATGCCAATGGTGTCATCACCGTGCGCAACTATTTTCTTGTCAAGGTTTTCAAAAATTGAAAGTCTGTCCACCAGTTTAGTTACGCAATTATAAACCTTGTCAATATTGCCCTTTAAACTGTCTCGGTCTGCCTGGATTCTATTTGATATTCTTAACCGGGCTTCCTCCGTTTCGCCGCATTCGATTAAAAGTTCTGCGCCTTCTTCATCTAAGTATTTTTCCATTTCAAAAATGGGAGCTATATCAACGCCGGTTAGTTTAGCAATCTGTTTAAATTCAGGTGTACCTGTTGCAACATGTTGCCTGCACATGAGATTACAAAAGTCTCTGCTTAAACTCATTTTATAGCGGAAATCTTTTTCGTTTTTATAAAAGTCTATCGAATAAACTTCTCTGTCTCTGTCTGTTGCTATGTGAATGTCGAGTCCCATTATAGTTGCCGCTAACGTTTGTATTATTTTTCTTTCCCCGCACTGTCTCCGCCTTAGCAGATCATTGCGGCATTTGTTTTTCTGCTGTTGAGCTTTATTGTGCTAACATCTCAAAATATCTTCCGTGACTCGCTTTGGCCGAAATCCTCATTTGAGTTTCTTTTCTATTGGGTTGGAAAACATTGCGACCCTGCTGCTCCGCCACCGTATTCAAGCGCTAGAGTGTCATTATAAAGCCGATAAGTACAAGAATCATTATATATGAGTTTCAAACTGTCGCTTAAAGATTTATCAAACAAGTCATAAAAGTACATCCCCATACCGCTTCGCCTAAAACCAATGCTTGCAGGTTCTCCATTGGATACCGAAATGCAATTTGCTTTATCTAAATACTTTTTAATGGTCTTAAAAGTATTGTCAGTCCAATTTAATCGCTTTTTTACTATACTTAGTGAATTTATCTGAGCAGCCCATTCTGTACTATCACTTGCTGAAAAGCCAGGTTTATAATTGTAAGGATTTACGTCCCACTGCTGAAACAAAACTTTTCTTGGATATTTAGGTACTGTAACATAAAAAACTTTTAAAGTCATAGATTCACCATTTTTGAATTCTATGTATACATCAAGATCGCCAGGTGTAATTGAATTAAAGTATCTTTTTAGCTCGGCTATTTCCGTATGTTTTTTATCATAATTGTCTTTTAGCTCTCTCTCACCTGATATTGGTATATCTACAGTCGGAAAACTGCAAGAATTAAGAAGAGTCAAGTAAAGTGCAAATGAAATCAGATGTTTCATTAAAGTGAGGTTTAATTGTGGGCTACCAATGTTTCAAGGCTAAGCGCAATTTAAATATATCTACCATTTTCTTCCCCCGCACTGTCTTCGCCTTAGCGGCACATTGCGGTATTTGTTTTCTGCTGTTGACTTTATTACGTCTATTCAATCAATAAAATTATTATCTCTCAGGCTGCTGGCCCCATTGCTCAGGTGAACGCCACAAGGCAGAAAGCAGCAATTCACGCATAAAGAAAAATTCTTTGGGAAGCTTGTTGTAAAAGCGGGAGAACAATTCTTCATGAGAAAGCAGCTCTTCTTTCCAAGGCTCCCGGTTAATGGTCATGATCTTTGCAAAATCTTCTTCTGTAAAATCTTCAAGACCTGTCCAGTTCATATCAGTATAACGGGGAACCCACCCTATCGGGCTTTCCACAGATGATGCTTTACCCCTGGCACGTTCAACTATCCATTTCAGCACACGCATATTCTCGCCAAAGCCTGGCCATGCGAATTTTCCGTTTTCATCTTTCCTGAACCAGTTAACTCCAAATATTCTTGGCGCATTGGGCAGGTCTCTTCCAAACTGCAGCCAGTGGTTTATATAGTCTCCGATATTATAGCCCATGAATGGAAGCATGGCAAATGGATCTCTTCTTACTTTACCGATCTCGCCAAAGGCAGCGGCAGTCATTTCGCTCCCCATTGTTGCAGCAGCGTAAACGCCAAAGTTCCAGTTGAAAGATTGATATACCAATGGTATTACGGTGCTTCTTCTGCCGCCAAAAACAAATGCTTCTATGTGTACACCATCCGGGTTATCCCAGTTATTGTCCACTGCAGGATTCTGGTAAGCTGGCGCAGTAAATCTTGAGTTGGCGTGTGCAGCAGGTTTTCCGCCTGCAGGATCCCATGGCTTGCCATGCCAGTCGGTCAAACCGGCAGGGGGTTCAGGGGTCATGCCTTCCCACCATACATCTCCATCAGGTGTAAGAGCAACATTTGTGAAAATAGTGTTTGCTGCAATAGACTCCATTGCATTCGGGTTGGTATTATAGTTGGTACCCGGTGCTACACCAAAATATCCAGACTCGGGGTTTATTGCATACAGGCGGCCATCTTTTCCCTTGTGTATCCAGGCAATATCATCACCCACCGTGGTGATCTTCCATCCGGCCATTTCTTTGGGCGGGATCATCATGGCAAAATTTGTTTTGCCACATGCGCTCGGAAAAGCAGCAGCTATATAGGTTTTCTGTTTCTCCGGTGATTCCACTCCCATGATAAGCATGTGTTCCGCCAGCCATCCTTCTTCACGACCCATTGCAGACGCAATACGCAGGGCAAAACATTTTTTACCCATCAGGGCATTACCACCATAACCACTTCCATAAGAGAGCACCATCCGTTCTTCGGGAAAATGAGAAATATATTTTGTTGCGGGGTTGCAGGGCCACGTAACATCCTGCTGGCCGGGTTCAAGCGGTGCTCCTAAAACGTGCAAACATTTTACGTATTCCCCATCTTTAATATAAGGCAATACTGCATCACCCATCCGGGTCATAATGTGCATATTCACTACCACGTATTCCGAGTCGGTTAACTGCACACCATATCTTGAAAACGGTGAGCCCAGCGGACCCATGCAAAATGGAATAACATACAAGGTGCGTCCATGCATGGAGCCCCGTGTAAGATCGTTGAATATTTCTTTCATCTTAACAGGATCCATCCAGTTATTCGTCGGGCCTGCATCTTCCCTTCGGCGGCTGCAGATAAAAGTTTTGTCTTCTACGCGGGCCACATCACTGGGATCGCTGAAACATGCAAAACTGTTAGGTCTTTTCTCCTGGTTAAGTTTTATGAATGTACCTTTTTCAACAAGGTAATTGCATATAGTATCGTATTCTTCCTTTGAACCGTTACACCAGTAAATTTTATCCGGGGCCGTGTGTGCCGCTATGTGCTCTACCCACAACTCCAGTTCGGGTTTATTAAAAGTTTTGTTACCCAACGGAAAGGAATTTGTGTTCATAGATTTGGTTATTAAAATTTAAAGAAAATGGTACTTTATATAATGCAAAAGTGGTTTCTGCATTTAGGCAAAAACATGAGGAATATTAAGTCCCCTGGTGAAACTAATCATTAAAATTAAAGTAAAGAAGCCTTACTTTTCAGCCTTATATCAACCATTTTATGGAATCCAAAACCATAACGGAGGACAAACAACTGAAGAAAACTATCCTGGTTTCCAGTATTGTACTATTCCTGCTTTCTTTAACTCAGAAATGTTATTGTACCACTTCGCAATGTGGAGATTCGGCGTTAGTGTTTTTGCTGGGATGGGCTTCACTCGCATCTGGTGGTGCCGGGTTTTCATGGATCGCAAATCCCTTATTATTCGTAGCCTGGTTCACGCTAAGAAAAAATCTAAAAGCATCAATGTTCCTGAGCGTAGTCGCAGCTTTGCTTTGTCTTTCCTTTTTACTATTCGATTCTATTGCTGATAACGGGGGCGACCAACAGCACCGGATCATATCATACAAGCCGGGGTATTGGTTATGGGCTGCCAGTTCTATATGCATGCTGTTGGGAACATTTGCTTTGATGCTAAGGCATAACACCAGGAATGCACAGCGATAAATTATTGAATCTGAAGTCGTCTTATCAGTTAATGGAACACCGACCGAAACGAGTAATGCCCCTACAGGGCAAACAATTGAATCGTTGATTTTTCTACCGACCTTAAGCCCTTACAGGGCTATAATCCTGTGTGCTCTTAATTTCACATCAATGAGTTTAGCACTAATGCTGATAATATTAGCCTGCCCCATAGGGGCAAAAGGTCGGTAGCAAAAAAAGACCCCACATTGATTTATGCCCTGTAAGGGCATTACAAATTCTGCGTATATTGTCAAAAAAATATCATGGCAAATACATACACACAAATTCATATTCAGGCAATCGTTGCTGTAAAATTTCGGAATGCTGTCATTATACCTGAATGGAAAGAAAGACTGCATCAATATATTACCGGCATTGTGCAAAACAATACCCACAAGATGCTTTCTATAAATAGCATGCCCGATCATCTGCATCTCTTCTTTGGCTTCAGACCAACTCAATCTTTATCCGATTTGATGAGACTGGTTAAAGGAGAATCGTCCGAATGGATTAATAAACAGGGATTCACTGCTTCTGCTTTCAGATGGCAGGAAGGATATGGTGCTTTTTCTTATGCACGTTCACAGGTAAAAACAGTGGCGCAATACATAGAGAACCAGGAAATTCATCATCGAAAGAAAACATTCCAGGAAGAATACCAAATGTTTTTGCGCAAATTTGAAATTGAATATGAAGAGAAATATATTTTTAAACCGCTTGAATAAAAGTTATTACCTCTACAAAGCCAGACATATAATCGCTGATTACTTTTTTACCGACCTTAAACCCTTATAGGGCTGTACCGATCGATGATAAAGAAGGCGACAGCAACACTGGATTATGAAGATCATTACATGGAACTGCAATATGGCCTTTAGGAAAAAAGCAGGGCTTATCCTGGCTCATCATCCGGATATTGTAATTATTCCTGAATGTGAGCACCCGGATAAATTAAAATTTGATCCTTCAATACCAACCCCAACCGATACCCTTTGGTTTGGCAGCAATAAAAACAAAGGGCTTGGCATTTTCTCTTATACAGGTTTCAGGCTAAAATCATTTCGCAATTACAACCCCGATCTGAAAACGATCATTCCAATTACCGTTACTGGTAATGATCTTAAGTTTACGCTCTATGCTATTTGGGCAAACAATCCCGGTGATCCCGACGGACAATATGTAGAGCAGGTTTGGAAGGCGATTCATCATTACGATAAAAAGCTAAAGAAGAGGAACACCATACTCGTAGGAGATTTCAATAGCAATACTATTTGGGACAAGAAATATAGAACAGGAAATCATTCAAATGTTGTAAAGCGTTTGGAAGAGAAAGGCATTTTTAGTTGTTATCATTTGCATCACAAACAAATGCAGGGCAGCGAAGAGCACCCGACATTTTATTTATACAAGCATAAAGACAAGCCTTATCATATCGATTATTGCTTTGCATCTGCTGATATGACAAAACGGATACGATCGGTTGAGATAGGAGACTATGAACTATGGAAAAAATACAGTGATCATGTTCCGGTAATCGTAACGTTTGATGAGATGATGAATGATCAGCATGTCTTCCCTCTCTGAAATTTCTTTTCACATTGTGAATTAATACTAATTTCAAAGGTTCTTATAACAGCCAAAACCAACTTTATGCGAAATCTTTTTGCATTTCTATTACTGGCATCAATCACTGCGAATGCCCAAATTGACGAAGACCGTTGTAAGGATATAAAGGCCATTGCCACAATGGAAGGGCTTGCCCACCAGCGGCTTGGCGACCCTCAAACACTCTCTATAGCTTCCGCCAATTTTGATGTTAAGTATTACCGTTGTGAATGGGAAGTAGATCCGGCTGTTCGTTATATCAAGGGAAAGGTGACGATATATTATACCATACTCTCATCAACAGGAAATATTATTCTTGACCTGATGAGCCCATTGGTTGCCGATAGTGTAAAACAACGCAATCAACTGCTGACCAAATCACAGGCCAGCAATACACTTACCATTAATTTCCCGGCTACAGTCAATGCCGGCACCTTAGATTCAGTGAGCATTTTTTACCAGGGCGTTCCGCCAAATACGGGCTTTGGTTCTTTTATTCAATCCACGCATTCGGGCACGCCTGTGATGTGGAGTCTCAGCGAGCCTTATGGCAGCCGTGATTGGTGGCCCTGCAAGAATGATCTCGATGATAAAGCGGATTCATTAGATGTTGTTGTTACAAATCCTGTTGCCTATAAAGCGGCAAGCAACGGCATTTTGCAAAGCCAAATCACGAGTGCAGATGGTACAAAAACGACAGCATATTGGAAACACCGTTATCCCATCGCTTCTTATCTTATTTGTTTTGCCGTAACAAACTATTCTGTTTTTAATAATACCGTGCAGCTGAGTACCGGTGTTTTACCCATGCAAACTTATTGTTATCCCGAAAGCCTCAGCAGCTTTCAAAGTGGCACTGCCAATACGCTCAATGCCATGAAACTCTTTGATACCACTTTCGGCCCCTACCCTTTTATGAAAGAAAAATATGGGCATGTGCAGTTTGGTTGGGGCGGCGGCATGGAACATCAAACTTCCACCTTCGTTGTAAACATTGGTGAAAGCTTATGTGCACACGAATTGGGACATCAATGGTTTGGTGATAAGATCACAACAGCATCATGGAAAGAGATATGGCTGAATGAAGGCTTTGCTACACACCTGGCGAGTATGTATATGGAAAATAAATACCCGGCCAATGTTCTCAGCACAAGGAAAAGTGAGATCAGCGATATTACTTCACAAGCCGGTGGTTCTGTTGAAGTGAGTGATACAACTGATGTGAACCGCATTTTTGATTCACGCCTGAGCTATACGAAGGGAAGTCATCTGTTGTATATGCTGCGGTGGATACTGGGCGATTCTGTTTTCTTTAAAGCATTGCGTAATTATCAAACAGACCCTGCAGTTATTTACGGCTTTGCACATACAACCGATTTAAAAAGAAACCTGGAACAAACAAGTGGGAAAAACCTAACCAACTTTTTTAATCAATGGTATAGTGGACAAGGTTATCCTGCTTACAATGTGCAATGGTCCAATTCAGGTTCGGGTAATGTTTGGATAAAAATGAATCAAACCACTTCTCATGCATCTGTTCCGTTTTTTGAATTGCCCGTAGCCCTTCAATTCAAAAATGCAACGCAATCAGTAACAGTAGTAGTAAATAATATAAGCAATGGCGAAGTGTTTACAAAATCAATAGGCTTTGTTGCTGATACCGTTATCATTGATCCGGAAGCATGGTTGATCACCAGGAACAACACAACCACTAAACTGCCAACTTGCGGTACTGTTACTGGCTTAACAAGTTCTGCCATCTCCACAACCACTGCAACGGTGAGTTGGTCTGCCACAGGTGGTGCCAATAATTATACTGTTGATTATAAACTGGTTTCATCCTCCACCTGGATAAATGCGGCGGCTACAACAACATCGCTTTCTGTAAACCTTACTGGCTTAACCGCTAATTCATTATACGACTGGAGAGTAAAGCCTAACTGTACAGCGCCTACAGGCAACTACGTACAGGCACAGTTTATTACTGCTGCTGCTGCCACATGCGGTACTGTTACCGGTTTAACTTCCTCCGCCATTACCTCTTCCACTGCAACGCTTAAATGGTCTGCATTAAGCGGCGCTAATAATTACACAGTTGATTACAAGCTGGCATCATCCAGCACATGGATCCGTCTGGCCACAGCCACCACTTCCCTATCGGTAAATTTGAGTGGCTTAACAGCAGCCTCTTTGTACGATTGGCGGGTGAATGCAAATTGCACGGGTGCATCCGGTGCATTTGCACAGGCACAGTTTACCACTACAAATTGTCCCGGTGTTTATGATGTAAGCACTAACGGCTCCCGGAGTGGCGCTGCTACCATACCTAAGAATACTGATGTATATGGGTTACTGAACGTAAGCGGTGATAATGATTATTACAAATTCGTTATCACTACAGGAGGTACTATAACCGTAACATTAAAGACGCTGTCCGCAAACTACCAGCTTGCTTTACAAAATAGTAGCGGCAGCACATTGCAGTCATCAACAAGCTCTGGTACAAATAACGAAACGATCAACAGAACAGTATCTGCCGGCACTTTTTATGCACGGGTTTATCCCAATAACAGTTCAGCCTTTAATGCTGGCAGTTGCTATACATTAAGAATGCAAACCGGTACTGCCAGTCGAAATTCTAAGATCGTTGGAGATACCGAGCCTTTGATATTATATCCCAATCCTGCCAAACAGGTTTTGAATATTTCACTGGAAGGTTACAATAAAGATAGAAGCATTGAGATATCTGATCTTAACGGCAAGCGATTGATCTTAAAAAGGGCCGTTCAGGATAATTTGGAATTGTCTATCGGCAGTTTAGCCCCGGGGATGTATATTATAAGTGTAACTGGAAAAGATGGAATGGTAATAAGCCGTGGGAAGTTTGTGAAGGAATAGAGATCAGCGAAATAAATTTCTTATATAGCCAATATCTAGATTGGCTACAAGCCCCGGCACAATTATTTAGTGGTTTGATACATTAAATAATACCGATATGAAAAAGCTTTTATTACCAGTAATACTGGTTTTATCAATAACCGCACTACATGCACAAACACATAAAACGTATCATAGTTGCAGGCAGGTGTTGGATTCTACTTTATTGACCTCACCATATGTAAAAGATTTGGTTGTGCCCTGGGAAAAACAAATAAAAGAGGCCGGTGGACGGGGTTGGGATTATGTGCTGGATGCAAGCCCCTCATTTAACGACCAGGACCCCATGAGCGGCAATGCCTACAATGCAGATTATATATTCCTGCTAAGAGCCACTTATAAAGACAGTGCTGCCGCTATTTATACCTTTAAAGTAAAACCAGGTAACGGTAAGCTCTACGAACTTAACAAGACTACTGATATGTGGGAACAACGAAAATCTGATCCGGCCCTGATGCCGATATTGGTTTCATTGTGTAAATAAGAATCGCTTCGAAGAATTTTTCGTTGCCAATAAAAAATTACCAGCAATTAACGGCTCAAACTCTGGATCGCTAGTCCTTGCCCATTGCGGTTTCTCCGTTGCAGGACCTCCACCTGTTCCATCCTGTAAAACAAATACCAGTTCTGTTCTGCCAACAACTATCTTTCAAAGGTTTTGACAGATAGTTGCAAGTCTTTAATGTCATGCGTATATTTGTTTTGCTGCTTGCCATCTTCTCTTTAATAATCCGGGTAGCTATATGAAGGTTTTTTACTCCCTTTCTATCCAGCGCTTTTTGTTACTGGTTACAATCTTGTTTTTAATCACAACCGGTCTGTATTCCCAAACAACCTGGACGGGTAATATGAATACCGACTGGACTGTTGAAGGCAACTGGTCTGCAGGAGTTCCGGATGCTTCATCCGATGTGACTATTCCAGACGCAGAAAATGACCCAGAAATCATGCTGGGTGGGGCATTGGCAAAATCTGTAACTGTTCAGACTGGCGGCTTAATCAGGATCAGCGCTACAGGGACCCTCTCCATCAACGATGCCACTACACAGGGATTCCTGAACCAGGGAACAGTTGAAAACAGCGGTACTATTACTATTGGTAATACTTCAGGCATTGGTTCCTACGGCATTCGCAACGAAAGCAGCTTCAACAATAATATAGGCGGACAAATTCATATTGACCGGGCATCGCAAGATGCAGTATTTAATACCGCGGGAGGGATTATCAATAATGCAGGAACTATTGCCATCGGCGAAAATGTCAACTCCGGGGTGTATGGTATTGAAAATTACCAGGGGAATTTTAATAATCAAACGGGCGGGATTCTCAATATAGATCGCATTACCACCCAAGGGCTTCGTATGCAGGAAGCGACTTTCACCAACCAGGGAACTGTCAATATTGGTTTGTTGAATACTGGCGTTACCGTCAATTATGCTATCGTTACATCTATCCTGGGTCCATTTGACAATCAAACTGGTGGGCAGGTGAACATAGACCGGGCTACAAATGCTCTCTATCTCTTCTCAAACACATTTACTAACGCTGGCACTGTTACTATTGGAGCTGCCGGCGGTATAGCAAATTTGGTTAGCAATCTCAGCGCAAACCTGTTCATTAACAACCCGGGCGGCGTATTTAAAGCTTCTGGCACCTTCCTTTCGGCCAATTTCGCCAACGCCGGGGGCACACTGTCGCCAGGTTATTCTCCCGGCATCCTGAATTTTATTGGATTAGAAGATTTTACCAACAGCATCATAGCCATTGAAGTAAATGGGAAAACAACCGCCGGTGCAGATTACGACCAGTTAAATGTAACAGGTATAGCTACTCTGGGTGGAACTCTTGCATTGTCTGTAAACTACGCACCAGCAAATGGCGATCAGATCACCATCCTGAGTGCAACGGCTATATCCGGCACTTTCAGTACAGTAACAGACCTGCCCCCAAATTGGTATGTCAATTATACCCCGGTTTCAGTGATATTATCGTACGGTGCTCCCCTGTCGGCAAATACATGGACTGGTAATGTAAACACCGATTGGAACGAGCCTGGAAACTGGACGGACGGTGTGCCTGGTGTTTCTCATAATGTAATCATACCGAACACACTCATCAAGCCGGTTATAAGCGTCGGAGCTGTTGCAAGATCTGTAAGGATACAAATTGGGGCAATACTCACTATAGACCCTACGGGTTCGTTAGCTATCAACGGTGCTGCTGTACAGGGAATCTGGAATCAGGGGACGGTGCAAAACAGTGGCGTCATCACGATCGGCAATACAGGCAACGTAGGAAATTATGGTATTTACAACGAAGGAACTTTTAGTAACAATACAGGTGGTCAAATCAATGTGAACCGTGCCAGCACTGCCGGTATTGAACTTTTGTTAAACAGTTTTTCCAATGCGGGATCTATTACTATTGGAGACCTTGTGCCCGTGACGAATTTGATGGCAGGTGCAGCAGGTGTATTCAACAACAACACCGGCGGCATATTGAAAGGCACTGGTACTCTGCCGGCTTCTAATTTTACAAATGCCGGCGGGACCTTGTCACCCGGTTATTCGCCGGGTATCATGAATTTTACCGGCGATGAAGATTTTACTGATAATATCCTCGATATCGATGTAGATGGAACCGGAGTAGCTGGTACGAATTTCGACCAGGTAGTAGTGAACGGCACTGCCACGCTCGGCGGTACACTGCATGTGGCTATTAATTATACAGGAACTATTGGCGACCAAGTCATTTTTTTAAGTGCCCCGGTTATTTCAGGCACTTTTGCGACGGTTACAGGTTTACCGGCAAAATGGAATGTGGTTTATTATCCCACAACAGTTGTGCTGAGTTATGGGATACCCCAATCCACCTGGACAGGGAATTTGGATACTGATTGGTATAAAGCCGATAATTGGACGGCAGGTGTACCGGATGAAGCAACCGATGTGACTATCCCAAACACGGCGAATAAACCTGCGATCACAGCCCCGGGAGCCATTGCCAAATCGGTGACAATACAAAGCAGCGGATTGCTCTCCCTTAGCACTACAGGCGTCTTGACCATCAATGGCGCTGCAACACAAGGATTTTTGAACCAGGGATCGGTTGAAAACAGCGGCACTATCACAATCGGCAATACCTCTGCTGTCGGTTCTTATGGTATTCGCAACGAAGGCAGCTTCAGTAATAATACGGGCGGACAAATTAATATTGACAGGTCTTCGCAAGATGCGTTGTTTAATACCGGTGGCGGCAATGTCAATAATTCAGGAACTATTACCATTGGCGCAGTTGCCGGCTCCGGTATCTACGGCGTTGAAAACTATGGTGGAGATTTTACTAATCAGGTTGGCGGGATCGTAAATATCGACTGGATTTCTACCCAGTCGCTTCGCATGCAACAAGCGACTTTCACCAACCAGGGCTCAGTCAATATTGGTATGCTGAATACGGGCATCACTGTCAATAATGCTATCGTTGCATCTATTTTAGGCCCTTTTGACAACCAGGCAGACGGACAGGTGAATATAGACCGGGCCACGAATGCTCTCTATCTTTTCTCCAGCGCATTTACTAATGCAGGCACTGTTACTATTGGGGCGGCAGGCGGCGTATCAAACCTGATGCATAACTCGGGCACAAATCTGTTTAACAACAGCCCCGGTGGAATATTTAAAGCCACCGGTACGTTGCGGGCAGGCTATTTTGTCAATGCCGGGGGTACGCTGTCGCCGGGCTATTCTCCCGGCACTTTGAGTTTCAATGGATCCGAGGATTTTACCAACAGCATCATGTCTATTGAAGTGAATGGAACAGGCAGCCCTGGTGTCAATTACGACCAAATAAATGTGAACGGCAAGGCAACACTTGGCGGAACATTGGCATTGTCCATCAATTTTAATAACCCAAATAATGGCGATGCAGTGACCATAGTGGATGCCTCAACAATATCCGGAACGTTTGTTACTGTAACCGGCCTTCCTGCAAACTGGCATATCAGCTATACTGCAAATGCAGTAGTGTTATCTTATGATGATACAAATACCTGGACTGGTAACGTGAACACTGATTGGAACGAGGCTGGGAACTGGTCTATCGGAACAATACCAAATGCCACAAACACTGTGATCATACCAAACGTGACTAATGATCCTGTTATCAATGCTGCAGGAGCAAATGCCAGGGCCGTTTACGTACAGACAGGCGCATCCCTGACCATCACGGCGCCAGGCAGTTTAACCATCCACGGTTCTTCAATGTTTAACGGTGTGAAAGCAGGCCTTTATGATCAAGGTACAGTAAACAACGGTGGTACCCTCACAATGAATGAGTGAGAAAGTTTTTTTCGTGTCGCAGCACCTGGTTGAAAACGGCAGGATTATTTCATTACTTCTTCTTACGGGAGCCAAGGATGGAAACAAAGCGCAGAACTTTAGCTGCTCTTAAAATCTCTTATAAAATTTATTTATGTAAGTATGCCCGCTGCTGGTAACCAGTTGCAGAATATATAATCCATTACTGGTTGATGACATATCAATATTTACAGAATTTTCCAATGCCCGGATATTTTTTAAGCACTTTCCCGAAACATCGAATACTCTTAACCAATTTCGATCAGAAGTCTTTGTGTTGATCTGTATTGTAATGACGCCCGCTGCAGAGTTCTCAATAGATTCAATGGGGTTGGGCTGAGAAACTTTTGAAAGAATGATTTTTGAATAAGTATAATCACCATTATAATCAACCTGCTTCAACCTGTAATAATTAACAGCACCAGGGTGTTTATCAATAAAATAATATTTCTTTCCGTTATTGTCATTGGGATCACTCATTTGTTTTCCGATCACTTCAAAATTTGCTTTGTCCAGGCTTCTTTCAATTAGGAAATAACTGTTGTTAGTTTCTTTAGCTGTTTGCCAAAACAGCTCAATTCCCTTGCTGCTCTCACTGCAATTAAAATCTAAAAGTTTAACAGGCAATGTACAGCCTTCACCAGTGGCAGTTGTAAGATTGTAAATGCTGGCTGCGCCTGTAACTGCAAAAGGATAAGTACAAATTGCAGGGCCTATTGTTTTGTCACTCATATTAAGCTCAAATAACGTTGCCAGGTAGTTGTTATCAGGTGTATTTTCTGTACTAATAATATAAGCTTTTGAAGATGAACCGGCTTGTATACTGAACCCACTAAAAAGACTAAACGCAGGCAGTCCTGTTAAAGCCATATAATAACAGCTTTTCGATGGATCTGCAGTATTAATCATTATAAGAAAAGAACTTATATTATTACTTGCAATTAAAAAAAGCTTATTCTCATAAAAAAAAAGATCTCCTTCTGAACAATAGTACCCTGAAACACCATTACCCAATAAACTGCTCTCGGGGAGATAACCCACTACTATAAAAGATTTTTCAACAGCATCATACTTGTACAGGCAACATTTTGAAATGTCTGATTTCCAACCTATGGCCCATACATTACCTTTTATATCCGCAACCAATGAATTTGCGGATCCGATGTCATTTCCTAAAATCTTGCAGGATGTAGTATCAAAAAAATTTCTTGTATATAAATTTCCAGACTGGCTTATATAATAAAGATTCTGATTTGTATCAATGGCTATATCCAAAAATTGAAAATCCAGGCTATTGGTATTTCCCTGGCACGAATAAATTTTTACTATGTCGCAATTATCAGTATTAAGCTGGTAAGTATCTGTTTTATAAGCCAGGTTATCGACTGCGGAAACATAAAATCTCTGGGCATTTATATTTAAAAAGAAGAGAACCGAAGAAATAGTCAATAATTTTTTTGTCATTAGAGGATCATTTATAAACCGTTTTATTAAATATATAGTTTTTAGTTGGCTCCTTTAATAACAGATTCTGAGGGATTTGTGCAATAACAGCAGCAAACAATTGAAAATAGAAGGTTGCTGATATTAATACAGTTGTAGTTTGCTGTTTTATATTTGGAATTACGTTTAATAACGGTAATCTTCGTGCCGGATAAATTTTTATCAAAACTCTTATAGATGAAAATTTTTGTGCTCCTGCTAAGCATAGGATTTAGTTTAACTGCGCATGGACAAAAAATAACATGCAAATCACTTTCATCAGGGAAAATTTAAGGTCACCACTAAAGAATCTGGCACTACCATTATTACAAGAAAAAATAATCTGCAAACCGAAGAAAATGCTGAATTGGGGGCAAAAATAATTTTTACTATAGATTGGATAACCCAGTGTAGCTAAGAATTAAGGCCAAGGCAGGTTATCCAGGGAGATTCATCCATATTACACCAGGGAATAGTTTTAAAAGTGATGATCAAAGAAATAAAAAACAATAAATACATAGCCGAGACGACCTCTAACTTTTCAGACGCCAAAATAGATTTTGAAGTAGAGATAATAAATTAAATCTTCAGAAAGCACTGGATTGCGGCATACTCTTATAAAAAACCAAAGTGTTTTATTTTTTGTATTACTTTTAAACATTAGGTTCAAATTTCAATACCAAACCAACAACAATTTAACTATGAAAAATAAGACCAAAAAAGCAGTACTACTGTGGTGTATAATAAACGTAGTATTCGCCTGTAATACTAAGAAAGAAGAACCAGCAGCACCTGTTGTTGACAAAGAGCAGATAAAAAAAGAGATCCAGGCCAAGGAAGATGAATTTGCTGCGACTTATAATTCAGGTGTAGCAAAAAATATAGGCTACTATGCAGACGACGCAACAAGCTTTTTTCAAAACAGGCCACCCTTGGTAGGCAAACAGGCAATTTTAGATTTTTTGATCTCGGGAGCAACTTCAAGCTCCAATAAAATTTCATTTAAAACTAACGAAGTGTTTATATCAAATGATGGGAACCAGGTAGTAGAGATCGGTCACTTTGAGGTATCTGACTCTACAAATACGACCATTAATACGGGAAATTACATGAGCCTTTTTGAAAAAAGAGATGGAAAATATGTAAGCGTAAGAGATATGAGTGCTTCTGATATGCCCGTTCAATAAGAAGGCTCAGAATAATTTTATAGCAGTTGTACAAAAGGTATTTGCACAACTGCTTTTTGTTAATGGATATATAAAGAGCTTATCGTCTTCTGCCTCCGCCGCCACCTCTCATTCCGCCTCCTCCTCCACTAAAGCCACCACTACTCCTGGTACGCCCACCACCCATTGATGAGGAAGAAAAGTTTGATGTAGATGGCCTTGTTGAAGTAGATGGTCTTGTAGATGTCGATGGACGAGTTGATGCAGAAGGCCCGCCTGACGGACGATTGGACGTTCCCGCCGAGGGGCGTGTTGATGCTGAAGCTCCACCTCCCGGCCTATTAGACGTGCCGGCCGATGGGCGGTTGGACGTTCCTGTTGAAGGGCGTGTTGATGCCCCTGGCCGGTTTGCTGATCCATTACCATAATTACCCTTTGCCCTGTTATTTGCCACAGTATTAGATGTGTTTCTGCTATTGTTGTAATGGTTAATTTGATTCCTGTTCCCGGTATTAATAACTACATTATTATGACCACCATGATAATGACCACCATAATAACCACCATGATAACCCCAATTATTGGCACGATAAATACCAACTGCTATACAGGCACCCATTGCAAAGTAAGGGGGGTAAAACCCATAATAATAAGGTGGCACGTATGGCACATAAGCCGGTGAATACACATATTGTACAATTGGTGCAGATTGAACCACTACAGTAGTTGTTGCAGGAACATTCACCGTGACAGGGTTTTCACCGGTATATCCAGGATTAGCCGTAACCGAGGAATTTCCTTTTGGCTCAATCACATAATCCTTTCCGTACAATTCCTCATCACCAACTATCTGTATAGAAACTTTTTTGTTTTTATCTCTATTTACTAAAATGACAGCAACATCCTGCGTTTCCGTTTTGGTGACATCAACCTGGAGTATAAATGTATACGAATCATCGTCGGTTTTTTTAGTGACCACTTTAATAAAATCGACTTTTTTATTTAGGTCCAAATCGAGGTTATTAATTTTTGTTTTATCATCATTCAACGATTGCTCGAAAGCTTCGATCGTTTTGGATTTTTGAAACAGATCCAATACCGCATAAAGATCCAGGTTATCTCCCGGCAAGCCTAATAAGGCAGTTGAATCTCCATCAGATTGAGAAAAAGCCGGTAAGGCTATAAAACTCATTGCTACCGCTAAATATGGCAAAAGGAATTTTTTCATGAGATGTACAGATTTAAATTGGATAACTTATGCAAGTTAATTAATTGTATGTACATAAAATAACTGCATTGGAGGGTATCAATTTTTAATACCCCTGTTTCGCCAGGGCCTTAATATCCGCGATCTCCAGGATATTTTTCGGATAACCGATCGTTACTGTATTGATCATAGCTCTTCCCAATTCCGACATCGTTATAATGCTTTTCGGAGAGAAGACGTTGATAATTTTGACGATCCACTTATAAACAGCTTTCCAGTTTTTCTGTTCCTCAAAAGGCAGCATGGCACCCGGTCTAAAATTATATTCTGATTTAAATGGCAATTTAGCAAGATCGTTTTCTGTTCGTCCTTTTACACGTGCCCACATGATCCGCCCTTTTTCACTGCTGTCGGTATGGCTGCCTGATACATACGTAAAAACCATTTGGGTATTTACTGCAAGCAACGCTTTTGCAAAAGCAAGCGTAGTATCATAAGTGATCCTGGTAAACTTGTCTTCCTTCATTCCAACAGAGCTAATGCCTGCACAGAAAAAGCATGCATCATAATTTTTTACCTGCTCAGAAAATTTGTTTAACTCAAAAAAGTCAGGAACTATGAGTTCTTTTAATTTAGGATGCTGCATGTCGTAATGCCTTCGGTTAATGATCAGCACTTCACTAACCTTCGGGTTTTGAAGACATTCAAATAACACCCCTTCACCCACCATACCTGTAGCTCCGGTAATGATCACTTTTATACTGCTCATCTTATTCTTATTTGGCGCTAAGGTCGGCAGAAAAAGGGGAGGATGGCGGGGAGCACGGGAAAGATCTTTTTTGCCTATTTGCCTGTCTGTTTTATCAGTTGCATTTCTTCTTTCAGCAGGATGATATCTTTTTGCTGCTGCAGCATATACAGTGTCAGCTCTTCTATTTTCTCGAGAAGTTTAGCATTCATAGCTCCAAGTTCTATACCGTGCTCTTTTACTTCGCTGGTGGTAGGTATATTGGGTAAATGTTTATTGGTGTTTATATAATTTTCAAGTTCAGCAGGAGTTGACAGTTTGTAATCTTCCGTAAACACATGATCGGCCCAGTCTGTGCTAAGAGCTACCCGCATACTGTCTGCTATAATGCCGCCTAACACGTTGAGCTTACGACTACCTTTAAATGTGTAGCCTGTTGGATTACTATTTCCAATGAGCACCTGGCCGGTGCTCATATCAGCGTAAATAGCCACCTTATTAACATCGTTAGCAATATAGAGTTTGTTGTTGCCTGTTTCGTTATAGCCTGCTCTGCTACCCAGGTATACATTGCCATTTCCCAGGCTCTTGAAACCTGCCGAATCGCCCACGGCAGTATTATTGCTTCCGGTAGAATTGGCATAAAGCGACAAATACCCATTGACGGTATTGCCGTTGCCACTAAGATTTGATGTAAGAGCAAGCGTTCCAATAGCAGTATTATATTTACCTGTTGTATTACCAAAAAGAGCATAATATCCAAAGGCGTTATTGGCCGAACCAGTCGTGTTTTTATCAAGTGAGAAACCTCCACCTGCAGTATTTTGACCACCGGTGGTATTGGATTGAAGTGACATTGAGCCAATCGCTGTATTTCCACCGCCAGTTGTGTTTTGCGATAACGCACGGGCCCCATGCGCAGTATTGTAGCTTGCACCGTTGTTAAGGGCCAGTGCTTCACAACCTGTAGCAGTATTGAAATTTGAACCGTTATTGGCAGAAAGTGCCCTGTAACCAATGGCAGTATTAAAGTCGCTCGCCGCATTGTCGGCAAGTGCATTTACGCCAATGGCAGTATTATACGATCCGGAGGTGTTGGTATATAGTGCGTAACGGCCGACTGCAGTGTTGGAATCGCCGGTATTATTATAAAGCGAGAAGGCACCAACGGCCGTATTAGCATTGCCTACTGTATTGTCATAAAGAGCCGATCTTCCAATACCTGTATTTTGACCGCCGCTGGTATTTTTGTTCAGTACATTATAGCCTATCCCGGTATTGCTGATCCCAGTATTTGCAGTAAGAGCACCTACAGCAAAAGCAGTGCTGAATGACCCTCCAATAGGAACTGTATTGGCGTTATATGAACTAAGAGACTGTGCATTGGCATAACTGGCAGCCAGACAGGTAATAATGGCTGGCAGAATGTGTGTTTTCATAAGCAAATTTTTTTTAAGAATATGATCGTAAGATACGGCTGCGGGCAAGTCGACAGGGTATGTTATGCGCTTTTAATTCCGTTGTTTGCCTGATTGCTTCATGAGCCGCATTTCTTCCTCCAATGATGTTATAGCTTTTTGTTGCTGAAGCATAGTTTTTTGTTGTTGCAGCATATACAGTGTCAGCTCTTCTATTTTCTCGAGAAGCTTGGCATTCATAGCACCAAGCTCTATACCGTGCTCTTTCACTTCGCTGGTGGTGGGTATATTGGGTAAATGCTTATTGGTGTTAATATAGTTTTCAAGTTCGGCAGGGTCTGAGAGTTTGTAATCCTCATCAAACACATAGTCGGCCCAGTCTGTGCTAAGTGCTACCCGCATACTATCTGCTATAATGCCGCCCAACACGTTCAGCTTGCGGTTGCCTTTAAACGTATAGCCAACTGGATTAGCATTGCCAATCAGTACCTGGCCGGTACTCATATCTGCGTAAATAGCGGTCTGGTTAATATCGTTGGCTATATAGAGTTTGCCGCTGCCTGTTTCATTAAAGCCCGCTTTGTTACCGAGATAAATATTGCCATTACCCAGGCTTTTGTAACCCGCCGAATCGCCAATGGCAACATTGTTACTGCCAATACTATTAAGATAGAGTGTCAGGAACCCAGCGCAGGTGTTGCCAGCGCCCGTTTTATTGTTACCCAGTGCGTTATATCCATTGGCGGTGTTATTATCACCACTCAGGTTTTCAGCAAGAGCGCCGGCGCCATTGGCGGTATTCTGGTTGCCAGTAGTATTCGAAAAAAGTGTTTCATATCCAACGGCGCTATTAAGGGAGCCGGTTTTATTGCTTTGGAGTGCAGAGCGGCCCATGGCGGTATTATAATCGCCTGAAGTATTAAATGTGAGTGCAGAAGTGCCTACTGCTGCATTTGCACTTCCGTCAATATTGTTCTCGAGAGCACCGGCTCCATTGGCAGTATTATAACTGCCGCCGATGCTTGAGCCCATAGCCTGGTACCCGGTAGCGGTATTATAGCTTCCTCCAGTTACAGAAGAAAGCACCCGGAAACCAATACCGGTATTGTACGACGAGGTAGTTTGGCTGGCAAGCACATTTACGCCAATAGCAGTATTATACGATCCGGACGTGTTGGTATATAGTGCGTACCGGCCCACTGCAGTATTGGAATCTCCGGTATTATTATAAAGCGAAAAGGCACCTACACCTGTGTTTGCATTCCCTTCAACGTTGTCATATAGAGCTGATCTTCCGATACCGGTATTTTGACCGCCGGTAGTATTTTTATTAAGCACATTATAACCTATCCCGGTATTGCTGATCCCTGTGTTTGCAGCAAGAGCACCCAATCCAAAAGCAGCGCTGAATGAACCGGTAATAGGAACTGTATTGTCGTTGTATGAACTAAGAGATTGTCCGTTAGTGAAGCTTCCGGTCAGGCTGGCAATAATGACCGGCAGAATGCGTGTTTTCATAAGCAAATTTTTTATTAATGAAGATGGCTATATACTATCTGGTAAGGTTTGCAGGCTATTGAGTATATCAACGTCTTGATATTTTTCGACAAACTCAGGTGACAAACATGTTTTACACTATCTTATCTCTTATTGCCAGCGATACCGCTTCGGTACCAGAATGGACATGCAGCTTCGCATACACATTGGTCACATGTGATTTTACTGTTTCCACGGCAACTAATAATTCAGCAGCGATCATCTTATAGCTCTTGCCTGCTACCAGTAGCTGCAGCACTTTTTTCTCCTGTAGGGTAAGATTATAATCTTTTGTGGGTGCAAGTGGCTGCAGGTTGTTTTTAAATAATTCAAGTACCCTTCTTGCAATGCCAGGTGTCATGGGAGAGCCACCCGCATTTACTTCTATGATAGCCTGCAGGTAATCCGCAGGTGTAGTTGATTTTAAAATATATCCTGATGCTCCGGCACAAATGGCGTTGAAAATATATTCATCTTCAAAAAAAGCGGATTGTATCAAAATATGAATTTCAGGAAAATGTTGTTTGATCAGCTTAGTGGCTTCAATACCGTTCATGCGGGGCATTTCAATGTCCATCAATACAACATCGCAAGGGCTTTCAGAAATGTTGTCGAGTATATCATTTCCATCGGGGTATGCGCCTGTGCAGGTAAAATTTTCGGCCGTGCTCAACAGCAGCTCAAAGGTTTCCCGCAGGTGTTTGTTGTCTTCAAAAATGCTAACTCTGATCAAGAAAAATATTTTTTACAAAGTTGAAAAACTAAACAGATGCAGCAATAGCGAAATCGGGTGATACTCAAACCGGGATAGTCAACGTAAGGATAGTGCCCCTGGCTCTATCAGAGTCGATATGCAATAAACCCTCCATGTCTTTCGCTCTGTTTTGCATATTATCCAGCCCGTTACCTTTTTTTACGATACTGGCATCAAAGCCCTTTCCAAAATCTATTACCTGCAATTCCAGGGTTTTATTTTTTAAAGCTGCGGTAATTTTTATTTTTTCAGTTCCCGAATACTTTGCTGCATTGTTCACTGCTTCTTTAAAAATGAGGTAAATATTTTTGCGTTGTTCCATACTCAGCTTTAATTTCTCAAGTTCATCCACCTGCAGTGATGCTTCAATATTTTTTGCATTGCATACTTCATATACAAAACGTTCGATCCTTTCCTTCAGGCCACCAGCTTCCGTTTCTCCCGGTTTTATCATCCATACAATGTCTCCCATTTTTTCCATCGTCTCTTTAGCATTGCTGCTCATCCGGCTGAGGATGTCTTTATGAGCGGCCTCACTGCTTTGTGTAGTTGCCATCTGGCTCAGCATGTGAATACTGCTTAAGGAGCTTCCCACTTCGTCATGCAGATCGGCAGCAATGCGGTTGCGAAGCTCAAGCTCTTTCATACGCTGGCGCAGTTTGTTGCGGTTGATAAGTAATGCAATTCCAAATAGAGCTATTAGAAGTAATATGCCTACGCCTGCGAATAATAAGCGTTGGCGAAAGAGTATTTGTTTTTGAAGTTCTTTATCCTTGGCCAGCAACAGTATCGCCTTGTCTTTCTCTCTCAGCTCAAAAGAAGCCTGCAGGCCCGTTACCTGCTGATCCAATGCCATTAGCGCCAGACTGTCTTTTAAACGGCTGCTAATATCTAAAAAGTGATGGGCATTTTTATAATCCCCCATGCCCGCATAGGCATTTGCCAGCAAGTCGGCAGTTTCCTGCTGCCAGCCTATTTGCACCTCAGCAACGGCATAATTGTAAGCCTTGTTTCCAGCCTCTACAGCCAGTGCAAACCTTTCCTGTTTGGTATAAATTTTACATAGCAGGCTATAAGCGGTAGCAAGTTGAATATTGTTTTCCTGCTGCATTGCATACTTCAGCGATTTGTTGGCATTGATTTCTGCTTCATGCAACTTTCCAACATCGGTATAACTATCTGCCAACCCGTAATAGTAAGTGGAGAGGTTCTTTTCGTCTTTCACCCGTTCACCTATGTCAATGGCCAGTTGATGGAAGTAAATGGCGGAATCCTTTTTCTCCATTTTCTGGTAAATAAGACCAAGGTCATCGTAAACTGAGCCTTCCATCATCTCGTTATTATCTTTCCTGTACAGTGCAAGCGCTTTTTGCTCAATCGCAATAGCATTTGCAAATTGTTTTTGCATCAAATAAATTTCACTGATGATATCATAGATGCGTGCAAGCCTGTCACTATTATTTGTTTTTGCTGCGTATATACTTGCAGTGTCGCAGTATAGAAGAGAGGAGCGATAGTCGCCGAGATTACGGTAAGCATCTCCTTTGTTGAGATATACCAACGCCAACCGGTCGGGATCGCCGATAATTTTTGAATAGTAGAGGCCGGAGTCAGCATAAATAATAGTAGAGTCAAATTTGCCAAGGTAGGAGTAGCCGGTGCCGATATTTATGAAGTTCCTCGCCAGGCCTTTTACGTAATTCAACTTTCGGCTGAGCGTTACAGCCTGTTGCCAGTAATCAATGGCTTTTCTTGGATCCTGGTTGGCAAAAGCAACCCCAATATTTCTTAACAGTTGAGTTTTATTAGTATCATCCTTTGCTGTTTTTAATTCATTCAGCAAAGAATCTAGTTCAATATTTTGAGCGGTGACTGCAGAGCCAAAAAGTAAGATTACAATAGTTAAAAAAACCCGGTTCATAATTCAATTTACAAAAGCCATTTGAAAAGCAACTTATTATTATTAATGCTTCAAAAATTAGTTATGTAATGATTAAAAAATAAACTCTAAAGCATGTTAGTTGCTGTATGGCTATAATGTTTATCAACCAATCGTTATCGAATTCAGCAAAATAGTTTTACAGGTTATATTTACCTGAATTATGCCAGTTTAAAGAAAATAAATTCATCTGATTTAATACTCCTCTCCCATCTCTATGAAAAACTTAGACAGCGTTAAATATAAAGTAGCTATTGCCGCTGTTGTGATACTTACATTACTGCTTGTTCCTTCACCATTACTGCCGCCACACCGTTTTGCAGAAGCCATTCAATCTGTACTCAGTATTAACTGGAAGACGGCTTATCTTTTAGCCGCAGTTGGACTACAGGCAGTCTTTTTCGGTGCTATTGGTGTCCTCTCTGCTTTTGTTGTGAAGCGTGCCTCAACGTTGCGCCGGCGTTTGCTCCAGGTCATAGGCCTGCCAGTATTGATCGTTCTCATGGCTTTGCTTATACGATCGTTGAAAATGGGCCACTTTCCAGTTTGGATCAATGCCGTTATTCCAATTGCTGCCTGTATGTTAGGCACCTGGTTTGGGTTGGGGTTGTTTTATCAACGCGGGAAAATAGTTTTATTCATCCTGGTTGCTTTGATTGGTACAACGTTTTGGCTCTTATCAGGAGGTCCTCCTGCAGTGTTAAGCAGTACAACAGAAATTAATTTAAGAAGGCTTGTAAAATCAGGTTCTGAAATACCACCCGGCGAAGCAAGATTTGGTGCATTGTTGAAGATGGCATTTGCACCTCTTCCAGGAGAAGCCGGCAACACAAGCGCAGTTCAACATAATCGAGCTGCAATCCTGGCGCTGGGCATAGCACTTGGTGAAGAGCGGTTAGCAAAATATGTTGGATTAAATCATGACCGCAACCTGGTGCACCAGGCGGCACAGCTTAGTGAAGGCATCACATTTCGTGAACGTGTTGATTGGTCCAGGCATTTCTGTGTTAGCGCTGCACTGGCAGTACTGGAAAATCCGCTTGTAAGTGATGCAGGAGGATTAATAAAAGAACAACTGGATGCACTGACAAAAGGCAGTGGCTTTTCATTTTGCGACTTTGCTGCTGACCGTGCTGGTGTACGTTTTGCAAATGCGGCAACAAACTCTGAAGCGGATGCTGTTGCTATGCAACACTTACTGATGGGTGAATTTGTAGTGAGTAACTTTCTCCCGTCAATTGCTGACCTCCCTGAAAACCTAACCACTGAGCAATTTCGTAGTCAATACGGGGCTGTAGGCAGCCAGCGCTATCGTGATAAGATCACTGCAATCGAAAGCAGGCTGGATAGTTGTGTTGCACTTTTTCCTTTTAGTTCCCGTCATAAAGAAAAATGAACTTCCTGTAAACTCACACCTAAAAAAGTATCCTGTTTCAACTTTATTTTAATTGCTTTTCCCTGATCTTGAATTCTTCAAGATCGATCAATGAAAGATATTTCCTGATCAGCTCTTCATCAAATTCTGCATGATGATTCATCTTATCAAGAAGCTTTCGCTGGTGATCTAAAATTTCCATGTAAATGCGCTGAAAATTCTGAAGGTCATTTTCATTGATTCGTTCTGTGTTTTCTAATTCCTGGCTTAATAGTTTTGTATCAATTTCTAATCTTGCCCGCAGGTTATCAAGATGTTCATTGTCGGGCCAATCCTGGCCATATTTCTCTTCTAAATACTGAAGAGAATACAATGCCATTTTCTTTTGAATGATGATCTCCTGTTTTTGTTCAGGTATTGAGTTATTATCCTCAAGATTTACTTTGCGTATCACCCAGGGAAGTGTTAGTCCCTGGAAAACCAATGTTACCAGGATAACAATAAATGTGATAAAGAGAATAAGGTTGCGGTAAGGAAAAGCCTGTCCTTCACTAATGAGTAATGGTATGGAAAGTGCAGATGCCAGCGATACAACACCACGCATGCCGGCCCATCCAAAAATAATCGGCCCTCTCCATCCCGGATTTGCTTCAGCAACTGTAATAAAATGACTCATAAAACGGGTAAATAAAGAAGCTCCAATCGTGCAAAGCAGCCGGGCAACAATCAGGATCAGCGAAATGGATAAGCCATACCAAATGGCTTTGCTTAAACCTATATCGCCAAGTTGATTGGTAATAGAAGGCAGTTGAAGCCCGATCAGGAAAAAGATCAACCCATTTAATACGAAGACTATGTTGGTCCATACATTAATGCCTTCGATCCTGCTGCGGTAATTGAGCATAGTTTGCCGCTTACTTGATAGCAGCAATCCGCCTGAAACTACCGCCAATACGCCTGAAAAATGAAAATACTCCGCAGCATAATACATGCAATAAGGAGTTACCAGGGTTAAAATAATTTCTATACTGGTTGTTGTTGGAAGCCATCTGTGAATAGCATAGAAGATAAATCCAATAGCAAGACCGATCAATGTTCCCATTATAATAACGAGGAAGAAACTAGTGGTTGCATGCTGCAAATGAAACTGTCCTGTTATCACTGCAGCTAATGCAAAACGAAACACAATGAGAGATGCAGCGTCATTGAGCAAACTCTCCCCTTCAATAATGCTGATAAGCAACTTTGGTGCTTTTACCTGCCGGAGGATGGTTGTTGCAGAAATGGCATCTGGCGGCGATACGATTCCTCCGAGGAGAAAACCCAATGCCAGTGTAAAACCGGGAATGATGGCATAGGAAGCAAAGGCTACAACACACGAAGTAATAATGACGATCGGGAAAGCAAAACTTGTAATGATCCTTCTCCATTTCCAAAATTCTTTCCATGAAACCTGCCAAGCCGCTTCATACAAAAGTGGAGGAAGAAAAATAAAGAAGATCAGTTCAGGGTCTATGATTATGTTAGAAAAAAATTGAGTGAAGCTGAGCGCCAATCCTCCCAATACAAGAATGATCGGGTACGCCAGCTTAAGCTTATTGGCGAGCATCACCAATGCAAGGATGATAAGGATAAGAAAGACAAATTCAATAAAGAGGCTTTGCATGAAGTGAATATTGGTATAAATATAATGAAAGCTCAGTCTTCAACTTTCACAGATTAAGGTTGTAACTCTTAATGACATCTGCAAATTCCTCCTAACTTCATGCCCTGTTTAATAACTGGCCAACCTTTGAAACATTTCTTGCGTTTAAGCTTTAAAAGACCAACTACTATTTTATGCGAAAACTCTTTTCTGTAATAGCGGCGATGGTGATTTTTTTATTGAGATCATATGCTACTGTATTTATTGTGGAAGTAAAAAATTATGAATTTACTCCGATGAATATTCTCAACGTTCATATAGGTGATACCATCCGCTGGTCATGGGTGAACGGCAACCATACAACCACCTGCGATCCCAACGAGCAGGAAGGCACCTCTTTGCCAGCCGGGGCTGCCACCTGGAGTGCATCGTTGAGTTCAAATAATAAAACCTTCGAATATACAGTGACCACTGCAGGTGTGTATACTTATATGTGCATACCTCATGCACCTGATATGTATGGTACATTTACAGTAGCAGCGGTAACTCCCATGCCGCCAGTGATCACTTCACATCCATCCAGCTTTGCTGCTTGTGCTGGTACCATTGTCCCCTTTAACGCATCTGCCACCAGTTGCTGCGGAACAACAGTGCAATGGCAGGTAAGCATGAATAACGGAGGAATGTGGGCTGATATTCCCGGGGCTACTAACAATACTTATCAGCACACGGTTTTGCCTCCGGAAAATAATTACCTGTACCGTGCAGTATTTTCAAATACAGCTAATCCCTCTCTTAAAACAGCAACCAATCCGGGGAGCCTTACCGTTATTGCCAACGGCACATGGTTAGGTGTATCTGATAACCTTTGGAGTAATCCGGCCAACTGGTGCGGCGGGGTACCAACAGCGTCTACGCCGGTAGTTATCCCTGCATCATCACCGAACTCCCCTACCATAGTAAGTGGTATTTATAGTTGTGCAAGTGTAATGTTGGGAGCAGGCAAGACAATTAATATCAATCCACAGGCACGGCTAAATGTTGGTCCATAAATTCTTTAATAGTTCTGCCTTATCGATTACAATTTTTCTGCATTAACTATCTATAAAAGCATTTTCCCCCCATGCTTCCAACTGAACACAAAGATGGAGCAATACATCTAAGCACTCTCAATATGCCAATGAACTTGACAGTTCACGATACGCGTTAACCTGTTGCTCAAGGACAGAGATTACCTGTTCTGAAGTACCAATTGCATCAGCACCGGCGATAAAGCGACGCGGCGGCTTTTGTTCATTTGAGATGGTGATGAGCGCCTGGGCGAGTTTAGCCGGATCACCCGACTGTTGACCATTATAACCTTTCCAAAATTGTATCTGCTGCGCTCTCCGTTCGTTGTAGTCCTCAATGAGGTGCTCTGCAAAATTTGTTGACTCTTCGGTGAGAAGCTCTGTGCGGAAAAAGCCTGGGTTGACAATGATGGTATCGATACCAAACGGTTTTACTTCTGTCTGAAGCGACTGCATCCAACCTTCGACGCCAAATTTCGACGCGGCGTAAGCGGAACCAAATTCAAATCCAACGAGCCCCGCAGTTGATGAGATTGTGATAATAAGTCCTGAATGCTGCTTACGCATAACCGGCAGCACGGCACGGGTTACATTCATGGGGCCGATCAGGCTTACCTGTAATTGTGTATTCATCTGCTCCGGTGTTAACTCTTCGAAGTAACCTGCATAAAAGTTTGCGGCATTGTTGATCAATACATCTATTCGGCCAAACTGGTTAATAGCAGCTTTAACAGCAGACTCAGCGTCTGCAGGATTTGTAACATCAAGCTTTACGATCAACAGGTTTTCAGCTTCACCAAGGGCTTTAGTTACTTTATCAGTATTGCGACCCGTAGCGATAACTCTATAGCCGGCAGCCAAAGCGGCCTTTGTAATATCTACGCCCATGCCACGACCTGCGCCGGTAACAAGCCAAACTTTATTGCTCATTATTTAGGTTTTAATTATTTGAGTTAAACAGTGTAGTCAATTGCGTTCATATTTCTCTCATCCATACGGTCGCCAAACACAGGGAATTTTGTTATCAATGTTTCGATTTCCTTTACATCATCTTTTGTTAATCGAAAATTTATTGCTCCAAGATTTTCCAACAAATGTGCTTCATAACGAGTACCGGGTATTGGAACAATATTTTCGCTCTTTGCAAGTAACCATGCCAAAGCTATTTGCGACGGTGTAGCACCTTTCTTCGCTGCATACGATTTAAGCCATTCTATGATCGGCATATTTAAATGCAGAAATTCTTTTGTGAAGCGTGGAAAGCCGGCACGCAAGTCAGACTTACCGTCAAATTTTGTTTTTGCATCGATCGCACCAGTTAAAAAACCTGCTCCTACCGGCGACCATGGAACAAAGCCTATTCCCAACTCTTCACATGTTTGAAGAATACCATTCAATTCAACGTTACGTGTCCACAAAGAATATTCCGTCTGTAGAGCCGATACAGGCTGAACGGCATGAGCCCGGCGTATAGTCTTTGCACTTGCTTCAGATAGTCCGAAGTGTAGTACTTTACCCTCTTTAATCAACTCTTTAATTGTGCCTGCCACATCTTCAATTGGTACATTGGGATCAACCCGGTGCTGATAATAAAGATCAATATGATCTGTGCGAAGTCGTTTGAGAGACTGCTCTACAACTTTTCTAATATGTGACCGTTGGCTATTAAGTCCAAACTCACCTTCAAGTTGAAATCCGAATTTCGTTGCTATTTTCACTTTGTCCCGAAATGGCTGAAGTGCTTCACCAACCAGTTCTTCATCCATGTATGGTCCATACACCTCTGCGGTATCAAAGAACGTTACACCATTTTCAAATGCGGTACGGATCGTCTTGATGGATTGTTGTTTGTCGGCAGGAGGATTGTAGTTGCCCGTCATGTTCATACAACCCAGCCCTAATTCGGAGACTTCTAATTTTCCTAATTTTCTTGTTTTCATTTTATTTTTTTCTTTATTGTATCCGGCCCATGACAATGGCCCAAGGGCCAATCCTGCTCCAACGAGAGCAGTCTTAGTCACAAAGTCGCGGCGATTGAGGCCCGGGATAACTTTGGTGTTTAATTCTGTTGCCTGCGTTTTCTTTTTCATAAAAGGTGCCTTTGTAATTAGAATGCAAAGGTCACAACAGACTAAAAGCAGAAATAATGAAAAACAAAGGAAAAAGTATAAAAATCAAAGATGGGCTAACCTTACAGACTTTGGTATTTCGCCTGTCTTCTTTTTAAAAAAGTTGTTGAAGTAGGTAGGATACTCAAAACCAAGCGCATAGGCAATTTCAGAAATACTCCAGGTGGTATGTTGTAGTAGAGCTTTTGCCTCACTGATAATTCGGTCAGCTATATGAGCAGTGGTTGGTTTTCCAGTAACTTCCTTTACTGCACTGTTTAAATAATTGACGTGAACAAACAAATTCTTTGCAAAATCCTGTGCCGTTTTTAATTCCAATGGATGTTCTGTATTTTCAATAGGGAATTGACGTTCCAATAGTTCCAAAAAAACAGCTGTAATACGTTCCGACGCATTTGCCTTTTTTGGTTGGTCTATTGTAGGCTGCATTTTAACCGCTTCATGAATGATGAGGCTTATGTAGTTACGGATAGCTTCATCTTTAAAAGCGTAGTCACTTTCCTGCTCTACAAGCATTCGCTGGAACACACGAATGATGAAATCCTTTTGATCTTCATCTAATTTCAAAATAGGTGTACCACCAAGTTTAAATAAAGGGGATTGCAGAAGGCTTTCAGAGCGGTCGCCCAATTTTAAAAATTCTTCTGTAAAGAGGCAGGTGTAACCGCTGAAGTTTGGGGTAACAGGCTCACAGGAATAAGGGATGTTGGGATTGCCAAAAAACAAAAAACTATCATCAGTTTCTAAACTTTTATCCGCATAATGAAAGATAAACCTCCCTGTGGTCAAGTTGATTTTATAGAAATCTTTACGGCTATAAGTGTGACCGGAATTGGCTTCATTATCTACTTTATAGACCTTAAAGCCCTTTAGCTTCAATTCTGCATTGAACTCTGAAGTTTGAAACCTTTCCTGATTGTTCATAGTGCAAAATTAAGAAAATCAAATAGTGCATGGTTTTAAAAATATGAAATCAGCCGTCGGGTTAATTACGTTTTTCATTTTCATTAGCGGTTGGAGTCCTCTCCGACCGCATCTATATATGTCTCTTATCGGCTGGTGCAGACATCAGCCGATAAATCAAATTCATTTAATCAATCAAAGCCCCGTTGACTTTTCCATCGCCTCTGTATAGCGGGTACCCATTATGTTTATATGAGCAGAAGCATTTTCAATCTCCTGCAGTTCTGAAGCAGTTAATTCAATAAAAGCGGCACCAATATTTTCTTCCAGGCGATGCAATTTTGTAGTGCCGGGTATAGGAACGATCCATGGCTTTTGCGCCAATACCCATGCCAGGGACATTTGCGCAGGAGTCGCATTTCTTTTTGCAGCAAATTGATCAAGCAAGTCTAGCAGCGCTTTATTGGCAACACGAGCTTCTTCGGTATATCTTGGTAGAATATTGCGAATGTCACCTTCGCCAAATTTTGTATTCTCGTCAATTTTGCCAGCTAAAAATCCTTTTCCAAGAGGACTAAAAGCCACCAGTCCAATACCGAGTTCTTCTATGGCAGGAATGATCTCTTTTTCATGCTGTCGTGTCCAAAGAGAATACTCGCTTTGCAATGCTGAAACAGGTTGTACTGCATGAGCACGACGAATCGTATCCGCACCTGCTTCAGAAAGACCGAAGTATTTTACTTTGCCTGCTGTTATCAAATCTTTTACTGCGCCAGCCACCTCTTCAATCGGAACATTGGGATCAACACGGTGTTGGTAATACAAGTCAATCACATCTGTACGTAATCTTTTAAGTGATCCTTCCACCACTTGTTTAATATGATCAGGATGACTGTTGACACCAACCATTTTTCCATCCTGTATATTGAAACCAAACTTGGTGGCAATTACTACCTCATTACGAAAAGGTGCCAGCGCCTCTCCCACCAATTCTTCATTGTTATAAGGTCCATATACTTCTGCAGTATCAAAAAAAGTAACACCCTGTTCTACTGCTTTGCGCATCAGAACGATCATGTCTTTCTTCTCCGGAAATGGTGTATAAGAAAAGGTCATCCCCATACAGCCGAGCCCGATTGCTGAAACTTCAAGACCGCTGTTGCCTAATTTGCGTTTTTGCATTTTTTTGTTCATGATTATTTGTTTTTTTTAATAGTATACAAAGTTCAATCCGAGGTCCGTCTAAGAACACCGAAAATGAATGAATGATTTATGAAATTCAAAGCATGCATGAATTTTCTATAGACTCTGGCATGGAGGTTCAAACCAGTTTTTGATAATCCGCTTTTGTATCTATATCCAGGTTGCCTTCTGGAAATAAAACAACTTCTACTTCATTGATGTGTTGTAGTAAAATGCTTCTCGCACCAACATCTCCTTTTAATTGAAGCAGTTCCGGGAATATACTTTTATGGAATAATGTTGGCGGACCAAATGTTTCCGCATAACTGCAGGCAATAATAGGCTTACTGCTATTTTCATGAGTTTCTATCAAAATGTTTAACAAAGTGGAATTGATATAAGGCTGATCGCAAACCATTAGAATAGCGCCCTCTGTAAATGCACTTATTCCAACGAGTGCAGTTATTCCGCAACGAATGGATGAAGCCATTCCTTCCTGCCATTCAGCATTTACAACAACCTGTGTACTACCGCTGTTAATTTCTTTTTTAATGATATCTGCATGTGCACCCAACACAACAATTATTGGGTGAGCAATAGAATCATTGGCTACTTGCAAACCGTGCTGTAAAAGGGTTTGCCCAGCATAAGGCAACAACTGCTTTGGCTCGCCAAACCGGGAAGATTCACCCGCAGCAAGCAGGATAATACCAATATTTTTTTTGTCGTCTGCTGCTGGCATCATTAAAAAGGATTACTTAATATAGTCGTTGTTTCTATAGCAGGACGGACATGGATGCCACCTGGTTTGTTTCGGAGAAAGCCAGCCTTGCGTTCGGCTAGTACAGCCTTTATTTCTGCTATAATAGATAAGGCAATTTCTTCAGGCTCTTCAGCACCAATATCCAAACCTGTCGGGCCATAAATCATAGACAGTTGTTCTTCCGTCACGGCGATTCCCTGTTCCCTCAATTCATCCAGCATGCGTTCTAATTTCTTCTTAGGCCCCAATGAACCGATATACCTGCTGGGCTGCTGCAGCAACAGTTTTAGCATTTCATAATCGTAATTGTAGTTGTGCGTCATTAATACAACAACCGATCTTTCATCTATCAACAACTGCCTGCTTACTTCTGCAGGCTTCCCAACAATTATTTTATGGACTTTGGGAAAACGTTTTATACTTGCATGAGTTGATCTTCCATCTACCACAGTTATTTGCCAGCCCAAAATCGTTGCCATTTCTACTAATGGCAGTGCATCATTACCTGCGCCTGAAATAATCAATGAAACAGGTGGTTCTATCAATTCTATAAAGCCGGTTAATTCAAATTCGTCATATTGCTTTAACTGCGATGATTTAGTAGCAAGAACAATCAATGCATCGGTTCTAATCCTATCTTCAAGAGTCTTATTTTCTATGACATTATAAAAATGGTTTCCATCGAAAAAAGCACAGGTGCCCGGCTGATTTCCATAATAATTATTCAACGAAAACAAAGTGACCAATACAGCATCCGCTCTTTGCGAAAAACATTTTTCCAGTAATGCGATGGGGTTATTGCTTTGTGCCGCATCAATGGGTTCGAATAAAATATGTACAATGCCATTGCAACCCAGTTGTACGCCAAATTCAACATCATCTTCGTGTAGAGTATCGTAAGTAACTAATTTGTTTTGCTGCTGGTTGATTGCTAATAATGCTTTCTTCAATGCGTCGCCTTCCAGGCATCCACCGCTGATGGCGCCTGTCATTTTACCATTATCTTCCACGAGCATACGGGCACCGGAACTCCGATAGGATGAGCCTTCCACATGCACAACCGTTGCCAAAGCTGTTTGCCTTCCATAGGCTTGAGCTTCTTTAAAGGCAGTAATGATATCTCTAATTTCTTTTGACATGTTATTGTGATGTCGTGTACTCAAAAAAACAGGTTATGGTTTGGGAGCGTAACCGCCCTTTTCAATCCATGTTATCCATGCTTTTGCAAATGCCTTATGACTCATCGGTGGCAGTGTACGTCCCTCGCCAGGATTCCAGCCGGCAAGCACCAGTCCGTCATGTGCATGTTCAATCAACTGTTGCTTGTTCTTGTTACCATTTTGTTTGGGGTCCATTAGTTGTTTGGCCAACTGATGAGGCGTTCTGCCCTGGAATACCATTTTCATATTTGCTGGAGGCAAATGCCAGTCTGGATTGCCAGGTGGTGTATGAATTCCCAGCGTATTCTCTGGCTGATGGCAATTCGCACATTTCATCGAATAAACACCTTTGCCTTCTTTGCCCCGTTTGGGAAACATGGTATGCAGGTGACTGTCATCGCCCATTAGCGGGATATCTCCTGCAGGATGACAGTTCATGCAACGTGGGCTCATGAGCACTTTGTATACATCCATAAAGGCTGCTACAGATTCAATGCTGTCTCTTTTTTTATCTTCAAATTCATCCTTGTAGCCGAAATCGTCCCTGCCTTTAAATGCAGAGGTAATAATTCCGATTACCGAAACAATTACAACCAGGACAATAATTGTTTTTACAGGCAAAAAATAATGTCGTTCCATTTCCGATGATATTTTATTGACAATGAGTTTTAAAAGGATCAAACGATGCTATGTTTAGCATAGCGAGTTTAATTATTCTGCTCTCACTTTCGCTGTATCTCTGCTGCTAAATGAATGGCCTTACGAATGCGGAGATAGGTGCCACACCGGCAAATATTACCTGACATCGCATCGTCAATATCCTGGTCAGTGGGATTTGGATTTTCTCTCAGGAGAACTGCAGCCGACATGATCTGGCCAGATTGACAATACCCGCACTGAGGAACATCCAATTCCAACCAGGCTTTTTGTAATGGATGATCATCTTTCTCCGACAATCCTTCGATCGTTACGACCTGTTGCCCCGCAGCCCGTTTCACTTTTGTAACACAGGAACGTACTGCTTCGCCATTCAAATGAACAACACATGCTCCACACTGTGCCACACCGCAACCGTATTTTGTTCCTACAAGACCAACAATATCCCTGAGCACCCAAAGCAAAGGAGTATCAGGGTCTACGTCCAAATCGTAGCTCTTTTTATTGATGTTTAATGAGACCATAGTACGTATATAAATTATGAAAAAATATCTATTCAATTAAGCTTTCAAAAGTTCATTCAATTGTGAAATAAAAGGCTGGTTATAAAATCGCTTGCCTGTGCTTTTATACAATGCATTAGCCACCGCACCAAACACAGGTGGAAAAGGCGGTTCGCCTAGCCCGGTAGGGTCGATATTATTCTGCACGAAATGAACTTCGATATTCTTTGGTGCTTCATGAAATCTTATGATCCTGTATTGACTGAAATTTTTTTGTTCAGTAGCTCCATCTTTATGCGTCAGTCCACCATAAAGCGCATTTCCTATTCCATCCACAACCGCACCCTGGATCATATTGATTGCTGCATCAGGATTAACCACAATGCCGCAATCAGCAGCACTGAAAACCCTTTCTACATAAGGTGCTCCATCCCTTTCAACCATATCCACTACATGAGCCACATAAGAATTGTGACAGAAATAAGCAGCGACTCCCCGGTTGTATTTTTTATGTTCAGGGTTATTCCATCCTGACTTTTCTTTAACCAATTTTAATACACCTGCATACCTGTCCGCATCATATTCATTGTTTTTACCGACAGGCTTTTCTTTTGCCCGTTGTAAAAGTTCCAGCCTTAGATCAATTGGATCTTTGCCCATTGCCTCTGCTAACTCATCAAGAAAAGATTGTTCTGCAGCTCCATTAAAATTTGATCTTGGCGCCCTGAATGCCCCAATGGTAATATTGGATGGTATCTCGAATGATTCGGCAAGATAATTATCAACTGCTCCGGCGGGAAACCTGTTCGCATGAATAGCGTGTTCAGGAATGCCACCCCCTTTTACATGAAATGCAATCAAATTTTTATTTGCATCTAAAGCAGCCCGGTAAGTTGCTGTGTACATGGGGCGATAGATTCCATAGGTCATATCATCCTCCCGTGTGTACATCAGTTTGATGGGCGCTTTTGCCCGCCTTGAAATAAGCGCTGCTTCTATCAAATAATGTCCATATGCCCTGAGGCCAAAACCACCACCCATCCGGGTCATTTGAATCTCGATCTTTTCTGGTGGGAGCTTTAAAACTTTTGATAATGTAGGCTCTGTCCAACCCGGTGCTTGTAGAGGCCCAACCAACAGGGCTTTTTCATCAGTGACATGCGCAAAGAAATTCATCGGCTCCATGCAGTTATGTGCCAAAAACGGGGCGGTGTAGGTTCGTTCGATAACCTGTGCGGCATTTTTGAATGCAGTTTCCGGGTCTCCATCTTTTCTTAACTGTTGGGCAGGTTTGCCTGCATACTCCTTCATTTTTTCAAGATGGGCACTGGTGCTTTCAAGCCCGGCGGGAACAATAACCTCTCTTTTTCCGTTCCTGCCAGCAATGGTCTCTTTAGTGTCGCTGATAGGTTCCCATGTTACTCTCAGTTTTTTACGTGCATTTATAACTTCCCATGTGGTCTTTCCGACCACTACCAGCAAATCATTGAACGTTCGTGTATCGAAACCAGCCTGCTCAAAACCATCTTCATACATTTTCAAACTAAAAACATCTTTGATGCCCGGCATTTTCAAAGTTTCAGCCGCATCAAAAGATTTTAGTTTCATCCCGAAAGCAGGTGGATGTTCAATCATGGCAATCAACATGCCTTCGTGTTTATAATCCGATCCAAAAAGAGGTTTACCCGTGACTATTTTTAAACCTTCTACATTTTTCTTTGAGTTACGTACTATTTTAAAATCCTTTGGATCTTTTAGCTTAACCTCTTTTGGCACAGGAATGCCTGAAGCTTTAGTTGCAAATTCTCCATACGTGCCAGCCTTCATAGTTTTTGGATGCGCAATCATTCCTTCATTAGTCGTCAATTCTTCTACGGGGACTTTCCAGGTTTCAGCCGCAGCAAGCATGAGCATATTACGGGCTGCTGCCCCGGCTTCGCGTAGTGGTTTCCAATACATCCTTACTGAATTGCTTCCGCCGGTAAATTGGGGTCCCAATTTCACGTTGTCATGAGGTCCCATTTCTACCACTACTTTTTGCCAGTCTACCTCCAACTCTTCAGCAACAATCATAGGGAGTGAGGTCATTACATTTTGCCCAAATTCCGGATTGGGGTTGAGGATTTTTATGATATTATCCGGCGTGATTTTTATGTACCCATTAATTTCAATCCATTGTTGGGAAATGTCTGTATCGTTCGGTTTGCCCGGAACCTTGAATGATGACAACCAGGTAAAACTTATCATCATTCCACCACCTGCAAGTGCCGATGATTTTAGAAATGAGCGCCTGTCAATGGTAGTTTTTTGATAGGTCATTTTCGCAGATTTTTTTGAAAAATGAATAATCTTTTACGGTCGAATTAAAGTTATGAAATCTTAAGGAGCTTCTTTAATCACTCTTATTTTTTGTAACCATTGCTTTATTTCCTTTTCTGCCTCTTTTGCCTTTTCATCTTTAATAACAAAATATACGCCATCTCTTTCTACACCACCTTTGGTTGAAAAACCTTCTAACACATTGCTTTTTGAACATAATTCTTTCACTGTTTGAAAGCCGCTTCCAACGCCATAGCCTGCATTTGTATTAAATGGAATTACTGTTTTTCTGCTAAGGTTATACTGATGTAAAAAGCTCTTCACTGGTGGCGGCATTTTCATATCCCACGTAGGAAAGCCGATAAATACAATATCGTATTTTTCGATGCTGTCGATCTTTGTTTTTAAAGGTGGTAAATAACCTGTTTCATTTTCTTTCACTACCTGTTGTACCGTAGCCTGGTAATTTTCTGGATATGGCTTTTCCAGTTCAAGCGCTACCAATGTTCCGCCTGCATTTTTTTGAATGATTTCTGCTATTGCCTTTGTGTTATTTGTTCGTGATAAATACACAATCAGTATTTGTTTGGTTGATATTGATTGTGCTGTTGAGCAACCAGAGCTGAAACACAAAACAGTCGCTATCCAGAAAAAAATCACGTTCTTCATTTCGTCATTATTATTATTTACCCAGTTTAACTGGCCGGGCTAAATGTGAGAAAGTAAGTTGTCCCATCTTCCACTTGCCGTTTTCATTGATATATACCTCGGTTACCATAAAAGGATTGGTGACCTCGTTTCCGCCAACAACCGCTACCAAGTCAATGTCATTTAAAATAATGGCCATGCTACCAAAGAATCTTACGGACGTTGAGTAGACTTCAGCTTTCTTATACCAAATGAATCCGGTTTTAATGATATCAAACTCCCGCTCTGTGCCCCAGGTACCGCCCATATGAACAAACATGGCCTTTGTATCAAATAGCGTATTGAGTGAATCGACATTTTTGTCTGCCATCCATTGCCATTTCTTTTTTGAAAGACTAATAATTTCCTGGTTTACACTTGTATCATTTACAGCAGGTTTAGCTACTGTATTGTATTCTTCATCAGTTACTCTTTTCAACCATGTTGTTTTTCCTTTTTGAGTTGGTGTTACGCCAACGTATGCAAAGCTGCTGTTAGGCGATGCACCATGCCAATGCTCCACCCCGGGAAGACATTTGATCACATCTCCTTTGCGAACTATTTGTATTGGCTTTCCCCGTTCCTGGTAATAACCTACTCCTTCGGTGATAAGCAAGTATTGTCCTGCAGGATGCGTGTGCCAATCCAGTTTTGCAGTTGGAGCAAACGTTGCATGTGCCAGGCTGAGATTAAAGATGCTGTCAGGCTGATTTAGTTCTCTAAGCCAAACTGTTCCTGTGTGATTATTAATGGCAGATACTTCACCTCTGGGAAATACAGAGGCATCTTGTGCTATTCCTTTAGTATAAAAAGCAGCAGAAAATAGAATCGTTATAAACAGTACTTTTTTCATTTTAATTCTTTTATTGTTTTATGATTAATTAAATATCCATTTTTCTTTCACCGAGCCATTGCACCATTGCGGGGTCACGATGATCAAAGAAGCTACTTGTCTTTGTGTCCAATGTTTTGATGGCTTCCATATCCTCCGTACTTAATTCAAAATCGAGACTATTGAAATTCTCTTCCATTCGTTCTTTGCGAACCGACTTTGGAATTACAACTACTCCCCTTTGTGTAAGCCAGCGAAGAATAACCTGTGCAATGGTTTTGTTGTATTTCTTTCCTATTGAGAGCAGCAATTCATTATGAAAGATATCATTTTTACCTTCGGCAAATGGCCCCCAGGATTGAATTTGAACATTGTTTTCCTGTAAGAATTTTTGCGTTTCAATTTGCTGATGGAATGGATGTGTTTCAATTTGATTGACTGCAGGAACAATTTCGTTGTGAACAATCAGATCAATCAACCTGTCGGGCTGAAAGTTGCTTACACCAATGGCTCTAACCCTTTCTTCTTTGTATAGGTTCTGCATGGCTCTCCATTCGCCATACACATCGCCAAAGGGTTGATGTATAAGATATAAATCGAGATAATCTAATTGCAATCGTTTTAAGGAATTTTCAAACGCCTTTTTTGTTCCTTCGTATCCGTTTGATTGTATCCAAACTTTGGTAGTGATAAAAAGCTCTTCTCTTTTTATACCACTTCTTTTTATAGCGTTTCCAACGGCTTCTTCATTCATATAGGAAGCTGCCGTATCAATTAACCGATAGCCTGTTTCGATGGCGTCAACTACACTCCTTTCACATTCTGCCAAATCTGTTACCTGGAAAACCCCAAACCCAAGAATGGGCATTTCAACACCGTTATTCAGTTTTACTTTTTGCATCGTCTATTTTGTTACAATGCAAAAGTCTTTTTATTTCCCCGCCCGCATTGTATACAGATTACGGATTTATCTACCAATATTGCTGATTAGGGGCCAGCCACTTAAAAAGGGTTGAATAAAGAAGTATTTTTGAAACTGGTAAATAAGAAGCAATGGACAACATAAAACGTTTTGAATCAGTCAGCGATTACAACATCTTTAACAACGCTGAGACTTTGCATCCGCTGGTAAGTGTTATCGATATGGCAAAGGCAAAACCAAGGCAGGCCAATAATATGTATTTTGGCTTTTACACTGTCTTTTTAAAGGATGTGAAATGCGGTGACCTGCGCTATGGAAAGAATACATACGATTACCAGGAAGGAACGCTGGTCTTTATAGCGCCGGGACAAGTAGTTAGAGTTGAAAACACCGGCGAATACTATCAGCCGAAAGGTTATGCGCTGGTCTTTCATCCCGACATCATTCATAATACACCACTTGGGCGGCATATACAGGAATATACTTTCTTTAGCTACCAATCCAATGAAGCACTTCATTTATCTGAACGTGAAAGAAAAATGGTGCTGGATTGTTTCGCAAAGATTGAATATGAATTGGAGCATGCTATTGATAAACACAGCAAGAAACTTATTGTAGATAATATTGAATTGCTGCTGAACTATTGCGTCCGTTTTTACGACCGGCAATTTATTACCCGTGACAATGTCCACAAAGGTATCCTCGACAAGTTTGAGTATTTATTGAACGGGTATTTTCAGACTGACAATCCACAGACGATTGGATTGCCATCCGTAGCCTGGTGTGCCAGCGAGTTAAATTTATCTGCAGGCTATTTTGGTGACCTTATAAAAAAAGAAACTGGAAAGACTGCACAGGAATATATTCAATCAAAAGTGATCGATGTAGCCAAAGAAAGAATATTTGACCAAAGCAAATCGGTTAGCCAGGTTGCATACGAATTAGGATTTAAATACCCACAGCATTTTACCCGTTTGTTCAAGCAAAGGGTAGGTCAATCTCCAAATGAATTTCGCCTGATGAATTAACGGGCTCTTGCGTGAGATTTGCAAAGCATTAGAATATTTCTCGTGCAAAATAGTTTTGGCGCAATAATACCTTGATCAAAAGCTTCTTACCCCAGGTTTTCTCCCCGGCATAGTTTTTTATTCGTCCCCATTGCTTCGTTTAACGAAGGATGACTGTTATTCATTATTCAAAATGAAACTTAAAGGATAAGCTCTATGAAACTCGATAGCAATGTAAAAAAATCCGACAGGATCTTTGACAAGGTCGCCAATGCTGTAACATCAGCGGCGGGTAGCCCTATAACATCTGTCTGTGCTTTCTTAATTATTATAGTATGGGCTATCTCCGGGCCGTTTTTTCATTTTTCCGATACCTGGCAACTGGTGATTAATACAAGTACAACTATTATCACTTTCCTGATGGTGTTTGTAATACAGCAATCGCAGAATAAAGACACGATAGCCATTCAAATGAAACTTAATGAACTGATTGCTGCTAACAACAGCGCCAGCAATCAGTTAATAGATATTGAAGATATGACGGAGAATGAGCTTAAGGTCTTAAAGAAATTTTATGTCAAACTATCGGAGAGAGCGGATAAAGAGGATGATATAACAAAATCTCATTCTCTGGCAGAAGCTGACCGGATGGCTGATGAAAAATCTGCTGCAAATACTGCACAAAGCAAAAAGCGTAAATAGTATAAATGGAAGAAGTCAACCTCTCACACAGTGATTTCCTGGAAATAGACAGGGATTATGCCAATGCAGCAAAAGCAGTAAATCTTGTTTATGTAAGCGATGCAAAACCTGGCATCCAGCGGCTGAAAGAAGGCAAATCTTTCAGTTATATTTTTAAGAATAAGCCAATCAACGATGCGGATACTTTAAAGAGAATACAAGGCCTTGTTATACCACCGGCATGGGAAAATGTTTGGATCTGTCCATTGGAAAATGGGCATATACAGGTTACAGGTTTTGATGCACGTAACAGGAAGCAATACCGCTATCACAGTTTATGGAATGCATTGCGCAACGAAACCAAATTTCACCGCATGATGGAATTTGGGATTGTGCTTCCTGCATTAAGGCTGCAGTTAGAAGAAGATATTTCTTCTAAAGAATTAAATGAAAGAAAAGTAATTGCGACACTTGTAAGCCTTATGGAGCGTACGTATATCAGGATCGGGAACAGCGACTATGAAAAGATGAATGGCTCTTATGGACTTACTACATTAAAAGATAAACATGTTACTGTAAATGGTGAAAAGCTTGTGTTTTCTTTTAAGGGCAAAAAAGGTGTAGAGCAAAACATTACTTTAAAGAATAAGCGGCTGGCAAAGCTTGTAAAACAATGCCGTGATATACCCGGAAAAGAATTGTTCCAGTATTATGATGCAGAAGGCAACAGGCGTTCTGTAGATTCAGGAATGGTAAATAATTATATTAAAGAAGCAACAGGAATGGAATTTACTGCCAAAGATTTTCGCACCTGGGCAGGTTCACTAAATATACTACGTGCTTTTAAATCCATTGGTGAAGCCATAGATGAAACATCCGGCAAAAAAAATATCGTGATGGCGCTTGATGAAGTCAGCAGTAAGCTTGGGAATACAAGAACAGTTTGTAAAAAGTATTATGTACATCCCGGTCTTATCAAACTCTATGAAGAAAACAACCTTAGCAAATACCTTAAGGAATTAGACTCTATTGAAGAGCCGGATGAAAAGACCGGCTATACGAAAGATGAACGGGTATTATTGAAAATATTGAAGCAGTTGTCAGCCTGATCTGCTTTCCAGGACTGCTGCTACTCCCCTTCCTTCGCTGCTTTCTCCACATAAGCCGGCTTTCCATGTTATCCGCATACTGACTTTGAGTATATTACAGCGCTAAAATTGTGTATGAAAAAAACACTGCTCTTCATTGGTTTCATTTTGCTGGGTGCTGCCGCATTTGCTGCTTTCAAATCTGAAAAAAGACAAACGATGGCTTCAGACTTTAGCCTGGAGATTGGTTCACAAGGTCAAAGTATATCGCTGACCAAATTTGTGAATTTGCGGGATGCAGACTATGAGGCTTTCACAGGGCAAAAGCTGGGTTTTTTTGGGAGGATGCAATTTCACAGCCAACAGCGCAATTTTCGCAAGCTCATCAACAGCGATGGAACTATCGATGACGAAGCAGGTGTCAAGATCTACAAAGACCTGGACAGAACCAAAGGCTTTAACCTCACGGGTTTTATGATGGGATTGACCCTAAGCCTGGTTGGAGTGCTCACCATGTATCTTGTAAAAGATGAGCGAAGAAAAAACCGTGCTACATGGGCCTGGGTTGGCACTGCATTCTGGGTGGCTTTTTTACTAATATTGATCGCTATACCTTAGAGTATCAAGATCAATTTCTTACTCCATTTCTCTTCCCTGTGTTGCAGTATTTCACAATACTTGTTTAAGGAGAATCATTTAACCACCAATGCCCCTACCTTTTCATTCAATGCATTTATCAAACCCATCATGTTTTGCAATTGCCGTTGCAATGCATCATTATCTTTTTTAAGACTGGCTATTTGTAGTTGCTGTTCTTGTATGGCTTTCACGGCAATTACACCAAAGCTGCCATATGTGATTCCCAGCATGCCACTCTCCCGTTCATGTACAAATTCAGGAAAGACTTTTTGCACTTCCTGCGCAATGAAACCATAAGTGAAATTTTCGCTTTCTGCCTGTTGATTAAACTGGTATTTCACCGGATGCAGCATAACCAGTTTGTCCAGCACCGTTTCCGGCGGCTGAATATTCCTTTTGCTGCGAACATCGCTGCCATCTACAAAACTACCGCTGGTATTTATCCATCCCCAACTGCCTGCACCGCCATCGTTATACTCAAACGTGAGGGAGCTGCCTCCATCGGCATACATACGCCAAAAGGCACCATTGCTGCGTTGCAGGCGAATACCCCTTGAGGTATTGCCTGCGGCATCCGACTGCTGTTTTATTTGCAGATCGGTAAGCGGAGACTCAATATTAATGCCTACTTTGGTACGGTTAGCAACACTATTACCGCCAAGTACCAGGCAGTTGCTGCATCCTGAAGTTGCCCCGGCACCAATGGCTGTAGAATAAGATAAATTCGAACCGGTTGAAGTTCCATTACCTAATCCTGTATTTAAAATGCCTGTAGTGTTGACACTAAGAGCAGAACGACCATTCGCTGTATTGCCGTAACCAGTTGTATTGGAATAAAGGGCTGTATAACCATTGGCCGTGTTCTGATAACCCGTTGTATTGGAATAAAGAGACTTGCTTCCCACTGCTGTGTTTTCAGTAGCGTGATAATCTTGTATAGCATCATTGCCATTGTTGTATAAGGCACTGTCGCCAATGGCCACCAGGTTACTGCGGTCAGTATTGCTGTAAAGCGATTGAAACCCGATGGCTACATTGGAGTAGCCGGAGGAATTAAAAAAAAGGGCATCGGAGCCAATAGCGGTATTGTTTTTACCCGTATTGTTATAAACAAGAGCTGAACTGCCATTTGCAGTGTTATAGGAGCCTGTCATGTTGGACAGAAGAGCCTTTGCTCCGGTAGCAGAGTTAGACTGACCAGTGATGTTAGACTGAAGAGCAGCACCACCGATAGCTGTGTTGTAGCTGCCTGTAGTATTGACGTAAAGCGTCTGATAACCGATAGCAGAATTAAGCACCCCTCCGTTAAAACGAAGCGACTCATACCCAAAAGAAGTTTGACCGTAATAGTTGGTAATAATGCCCGACCTTGTATTGTTTACTTTAAATACAAGTGGCTGTTCATCAGATGTTCCTATAAAATGAATGCTGGTATCGGTACCACTGTTGCCGGTGAGTTTCCAGGCTTTTGTTGCGGGAAGCAGTTCCTGCCAGGCTGCGCTATCGCGGTACCAAAAACTGTTGGAGCTGCTGTCGTACACCAGTAGCCCGTTGGCGGGCAGTGCAATGCTTAGGCGTTGCTGCCCGGTGAGGCGGGGAATTAGCATGCCGCTGTTGGTGCTGGTAATATCCAATGCAGCGCTTGCATGCGGCGTGTTAGTGTTGATGCCAATATTTTGGGCATTTGTATTTACAATGGTGAGCAGGAAGGTGAGCAGGAGAAAGAGATAGTTTTTCATAGCGGTTGATTTGCACACAAGGTAACCCTCTCACCTCCATTCAATCAAGCTATTTAAATATGACCGCAGAAAGGCATTTCTTTCTCCTATTGCGTACCCCGACCTTCTGGGTTCTCTGCGACCTCTGCGATTAAGGATTTTACCACAGAGGACACAAAGGCTATCACCCGCCTGAACGGACGGACAGACAGATTTTACAAAGACCATGCGGTGAATTGGATTTTTTAGTTCCTGTTAAGCAACCTTTGCGGCCTTTGCATGTATTTCTCTGCGGCCTCTGCGGTTAAAGATTTTATCACAGAGGACACGAAGGCTATCACCCGCCTGAACGGACGCCCGCCTGAATGACGAAGTCGGGCAGGGGCAGGCAGAGCTCGCAAAGACTACGTGAAGTATTTTCTTTCATCACCGGTTAAAGCGAGACGGTCATGCCCTGGCAGTTTTGAAGACAGGTATTCATCTATTTGTGCATAGCATTGACAATTTTATCAATGCGGCAAACAACTACTGTACATGTCATTGGCAATTTTATCAATATAATAAACAACTACGGTGTATGGCATTGATGACTTTATCAATATTGTAAACAATTACAGTATGTGGCATTGATTATTTTATCAATATATCAAACAACTACTGTATATGATATTGATAACTTTATCACTATGGCAAACAACTACTGTCTATGGGATTGATAACTTTTGCAATAAGATAAACAATAGCCGTATATTGTGAGCTCTAAATCTCCAATGCCAATTCCTTATGAAAGACCTCCGCTCCTTTTTCCTGAACCCCTTTAGCGATTTCAGGATCACCCTGCCACAGAAAAACAAGTTTGGCGAAAGCACCATCCAGCTTATCAGTGCTCAAAACACCGGCAACCGTTTCGATGCATTGCTCAACGATACCATTGCCGTGCATACCGCCCTCTTTGGCAATATCACCGATGTGCTAACCAATGCCGCCATCCGCCAGGCACGCACCCAATCGGTGGATGCGGTTATCAGCCGGTTTACAAGGCGCAACAGCCGCCTCAATAAATACCTGCTTTCCAATGACACTGATAAGCTGCCGGTGTACCAGGAGTTTTTCCCGCTGGGGATTATGGATTTTACCCGTACGGGTGTAAACAAGGGAAACGTGGAGCAAAAAATGGAAGCCCTTATTAAGGCTATAGAATATAATATCACCCTTGCCGGCGGTTCCGATGTGCTGCAGGAATACCGGCAAATGCTGGCCGATTACAAAGCAGCCCGCGGCGAGCAACTGAATAAAACAAGCATGGTAAGTTCAGGCATTACCGCCCGCAACCAAAGCGAAGCCGCCTGGGATATACAGATGTATAAGAACCTGCATGTGTTTGCAGGCCTGCACCCTGCCAAACCGGAAGCACTAAGCCTGTATATGAATCAAAGCATACTGCATAGCCCAAAGAGTGCCGCCAGCGATGGCCGTGGACGTATTACCGGCACAATCACCGGTGCCGATGGCTTGCCACTGCAAAAAGTAAAAGTGCATGTGGTGGATGCCAATATTAAAAATGTGTACACCGATGCTAACGGCAGGTACCTGACTTATCACATGCCTATTGGACTATGGAAGGTTGAGTATTCTCAAAACGGCACCATCCTCAAAACTGAAAATGTAGAAGTAGTGGATAAGGGAAATACGGTGAAGGATGTGGTGGTAGGGTAATTTAAAGATTGTGAGAAAAGATAATGGTGATTGACTACATCAAAAAATGCATTGACGAACAAATTAGAAATAAAACGCACTATTCAATTTATGTACATCAATGAGTTATATTTTTGATCAGCGTTCGTATTCTACCTAAACACAAGCGAAAACTGAGATTATATGACACAAGAAGTTAAATATAAATATGAAGTAGCATTTTCCTTTCTTCAGAAAGATGAAGGAATTGCTTACCAAGTGAATGATATAATACAGGACAGGCTTCGGACATTTATTTATTCCAAAAGACAAGAAGAATTGGCAGGTGGTGACGGAGAAGAGAAGTTCAATGATGTTTTTTACAAAGAAAGCCGCATTGTTGTTCTTTTATATCGTAATGGCTGGGGAGAGACTTCTTGGACAAGAATTGAAGAAACCGCAATAAAAAATAGAGCCTTTAGTTCAGGATGGGATTTTCTATTGTTAGTTAACCTGGACAAAGCCTCAACTCTTCCTCCATGGATACCTAAAACATATATCTGGTTTGACTACGAGAGATGGAAATCCGAGGGATTGGCACCTGTAATCGAACAGCGAGTTAAAGAAATAGGCGGGCACGTTAGACCAGAATCAATTGAAGACAGAGCAAACCGATTTAAAAGGCTTAGAAATGCAGTAAAAGAAAGGGAACGCTTTTTTATTGTTGGAAATCCGATCTTGGAATCAGATAATGAAATAAAGAGAATATTAAAGTTGATGAGAGAAATTAAAAGTCAGTTAGAAGACCCTGAATCCCATTTTCTTCTCAACACCTTAGAAAGAAGGGAAGAAATGTATGCATTTGGACATGACAGTTATTATTTGTGCTTCAATTGGCATAATGGTAATTATGAGATTAAAGACCGAAAACTGCTAGTTACAATATTTGAAAAACTCGAACACTATGGGATAGATGAAGATGAAAGAAAGCTTAAGCAAGTTGCTTATAAGTTTGATAGAAATTTACTTGGAGATAATGTTTGGGCAAACGGTAAAAAGACATACTCTTCAGAAGAATTAGTTAATGATTGGGTTGCCGAGTTTTTAGAAACCTTATCCAAGCGAGAAAAAACCCGCAGCTAACAAAATGGCTGTTCAACAAACTTCGGAGAGCGATCAATCGAATAAGAAAATACCCGCAAGTAGTATTGGTTTGTGCTTGGCATATTTTTGAGTTGATGTAAATTTATTCTAGACCTTGCAAATATTGACGGATGAAACTTACAGTAATTTTATTGGTGGTGATTTTATTTACGGGTTGCAAAAAAAATGGGGACAAAGTCTATACCATCCAGGGACAAATTCTTGAAAGTAGCAGTAACACTATCCCTGTTTCAAACTATACAATATCCTTTTACCAGTCGTCAAGCTCCGGGCTTTTAGGCGGCGTTTCAGGTTTTAATACAACTGTAAGAACAGGAAACGATGGAAAGTTTACTTTTCAATACAATCCTAACCAAAACTATGGCTTGATCCAGGGAGGCACAAATCGGAATGACATTTTTATTGCAGGTGTTGACACGATAAAACATAAAAACCTTTATCCTGAATGGTATTCAGTCTCATCTCTTGCAGACGTTAACTTAAACACGTTGTATTTATTTAAAAAAATTGGGACGCTTGTTCGAAAGGTTCAATTCACAAATAGTTTAAATACGGGTGAATCTTTGGAAGTGATTACTACAGATTCCTCCGGTGCAAGCTATAAAACTTTAATGGGACCAATTGCCAGTGGAACATTATTAACCGTAGATACAATAAGAAATTGTAAAATATCTGAGTTCAACTTATTGACCAGGGAATATATTTTTTTAGCAGTTCTAAGAAAACCATCTTTTCAAAAAGACCTTAATGTGACTATGACTGAAGGTGATGAAGCTTACCGGGAAATCCTGATGACATACTAAAGAAAGTCTGCAATAAACGAGTATTTGGAAAGAATATCCGCAAGTTTAGCAGGGTTTGAGCATTTACCTATTTTTGAATTAGCCCTATCATGGCAGCATACGTCGTTCTTATATTATCACTTCTCCTGTCTCAATTTGGATTTGGCCAACAAACCAAGCTAAAAGTTGTTCCCTACAAACCGCCGACAAAAAAGGAAATTCAAACAGAGCAGAACAATCATCATTGCGTAAAAAGGAAAAATGATCAGTTCAACATTCGGATCAAAAACTATCCTTTCAGCATGGCAACTCAAATACAACTGGTATCGTTTAAAAGTGATTATAAAAACGAGGATAGTTTGCCCCGAATAAATGACACTATTTGTTATTCAAAGTTGATGGAGATTAAATCAATAACATTTTCTCAGGTTGATAAACTGACAGACATTTTTTTCAATTATGGATATCGAGGACCAGTTCATTTGGGAAGTTTGGCATCTTGCTACAATCCAAGAAATGCAATTCTATTTTTAGATGATAAAGGAAAGGTTTTTGAATACATTGAAATTTGTTTTGAGTGTAACGAGACAAAAAAAAGTTCAGAAAAAATATCGCTGGGACAAATGTGTGATGAGAAAATGGGAATGCTGAAGGACTTTTTTAAAACAGTTGGAGTTGAATATGGAATTACAAAAGTTACTGGACCAGATGATTGACCCCGTACTGGCGCTGTACTCCAGTCCAGTGCTGCACCATTACCTCTGCACCGGTGCGTGTCCACACGCACCGGAATTGCAAGCTTCAAAGACCCAATCAATCAAATGAAATATCCGCAAGCTTCGTAACCTACGACGCATCATCCACAAAATACATATCTATATCTCCCTTGTTCTTTGCTTCAATTTTTCCCCGGTGGGTACATTTAAATTTATCCTTTACTAATTCATAAGTGGATGCACTGATATTCACTTTTCCGGCTTCGCCCGACGATTCCATCCGGGAAGCAATATTGACGGTGTCGCCCCAGATATCATAGGCAAATTTTTTAACTCCAACTATCCCTGCCACTACAGGTCCGCTATGTATTCCGATCCTTATTTCAAATATTTCTTTATTATCCCTTTTTCGTTGCAGTAAATGTTCCCTCATGAATCGCTGAATTTCTATACCGGCATTTACCACATCTGTTGCATGTGTTTTATTGGCAACAGGAAGACCTCCGGCACACATATAGCTATCACCAATGGTTTTTATTTTTTCAATATTGTGTCTCGTTATAATCTCGTCGAATGTTTTAAAGCATGTGTCAATTTCAGCAACTAATTCTGCTGGCGAAAGTTTTTCCGAAATTCCTGTAAATCCCTTGAAGTCAGTAAACATTACCGTTACGTGTTCAAATTGCTTTGCAGCGGCCTTCCCCTTTTCTTTCAATTCTTCCGCTACTTCCGGAGGTAATATGTTCAGCAATAATTCGTCACTGCGTTTTTTTGCTTTTGAGAGAAGTTTACCCTGAAAATAAATAACTATAGAAATACATGCCAGCAGCAACATGCCGGTAATAAGAAATCGTTTCTCGTTTTTTTCTTTCTTTATAGCAAGGTCTTTTAGCTGAAGTTCCTTGCTATGCACTTCTTCAACGTGTTTGCTTTCGAGACCGGCGATCTGGTTTCTTTTACCTTCATTAAAGATGGAATCCCTGGCGATGGCATATTTCCTGAAACTTTCAAGGCTTGATTTATAATTCCCTCTTAGTGCATACAGATCTGAGAGATACTGGTAAAGCTCCTGCAGGCTGTTGTAGTCCCCAATCTCTTTAAATAATTCGATTGATCTTTTCAGGTAATCTTCTCCCATCCTCAATGTATAATCCCTGTTGAGGCTGTCAGGACGTATTTGTAACCACTCTGCTGTTGTATCGTTTGCGATATTGAAATATTCCTCACCAATGTTTCCAAGATTTAAAGCGGTTAAAATCTTATTGTTTAATTCAATATTCATGCGTAACGCCCTAAAATGATACTCAAGTGCCTTGAGATGATCCCGCTGCTCATTGTAAACAAAACCGATATTCCCAAGATTACGGGCCATCCCACCTTTGTCATTCATGGCCTCGTACATTTTCAAGGCTTTCATATAATAGCGCAGCGAGTTCTTAAAATCAGCTTTTGCGTCATAAGTAACTCCGAGATTTCCCATGGCACGGGCGATCCCAATGCTATCCAATAACTGCTGGTGCAGCTTTAAAGCCTTAAATTGATAGGTCAGTGCTTTATCATAATCCTGCTGACCGTAGTAAACGAGGCCTATATTGCCATTTACAATTGCTATACCTTTTTCGTTATGAATTTCTTCAAAAATGGACAGTGATTTTAAATGTGATTCCAGGGCTTTAGGATAATCGGCCTTTGCCCAATAGCAAAGTCCCATGTCCCTGTATGAATAAGCAATTCCCGTTTTCCATCCTAGTTTTTCAGCCAGTTGCAGTGCTTCCGCGGCAACAGTCAGTCCTTTATCGGGATCTGTGCGGTGATACTCGTAGGCAAGATCAAACAGAAGCTTTACTTTGTTTGTATCTGCCCATTGATTGTTACGTGATTGCCCGGTATTTAATAATTCAAGCAGGGAATCAATAAGCGCCTGCCCTTGCTTTTGAGCATCAAGATTAAGTGTAATGAGAATACAGAATACCGGGACCAGGACTTTTCTCATGAAATACCGAAATTGAATATAAACCGTGAGAACGAATGTACTAAGCCTTTGTAGTACTTTGTAAATCAAAAAACCCACAGCCTTGGCTATGGGTTTCTTATTTTGAACTTGCAAAGAAAGATTAAGCAATCTCCACTTCAGCACCAGCTTCAGTAAGCTTGGCTTTCAGTTCTTCTGCAGTTGCTTTGTCCACACCTTCTTTAATAGGTTTTGGAGCGCCATCAACTAAGTCTTTTGCTTCTTTCAGTCCAAGACCTGTAAGATCTTTTACGATTTTAACTACATTCAGTTTGCTTGCGCCAGCAGCTTTCAATATTACGTTGAAAGAAGTTTTTTCTTCAGCTACTGCAGCAGCAGGTCCTTCAGCAGCTACTACTACAGCAGCAGCAGCTGGTTCAATGCCATAATCGGCTTTAAGAATGTTGGCCAGTTCCTGTACATCTTTTACAGTAAGTCCAACCAGTTGTTCAGCAAATGCTTTTAAGTCTGCCATGTTATTTAATTTTTTCCGCTTTCAAAGCCTGCCCTGTTAAAGGTAACTCCAGCGGAGGTTTAAAAAAATTGCCGTCTATACCTCGGGCTTGGTTATTTTTCTGATGAGGTATTATTCTCACCAATTTGAATACTTGTTTATGCTTCTGGTGCGGGAGCAGCTTCAGCTTCGTCTGCTTTTGTTTCAGCAGCAGGAGCTTCGGGAGCAACAGTTACTTCTGCAGCAGGTGCAGCTTCTTCCACAACAGGAGCAGCAGCTACTGGTGCGGCTTCCATAGTTGGCACTTCTGGTGCAGCGGGTGCTTCAGCTGCAGGAGCAGCTTCTGCAACTGGCGCAGCAGCCTCAACAGCCGGAGCAGCTTCTGCTACAGGTGCTGCAACTTCAGCTTCTGCTTTTGCTTCTCCTTTGCCGTTAAGCAAAGCAGCAATCACACGCTGTGCAGGGCTTTGCAACAATCCAATTACTTCACCGATCAATTCATTCTTCGATTTGATCTTTGTTAGTGCAGTAAGCTGGTTATCGCCGATGTACACATCTCCGTTGATGAAAGCAGCTTTTAAAACTGGCTTTTCACTTTTTGAAGAAGTACGAAAGCCGCTTAATATCAGTGCAGGCTCTTTTGCATTCTCGCTAAACATCAATGCGGTTACGTTATGCAGGGCATCATAAATACCTGCATATTTTTCTGCATCAAGGCTTTCAAGCGCTTTTTTGATCAAAGTGTTTTTAGCCACTTTCATTTCCACCTGCTTGTCGAAACATACGCGGCGCAAATTCGTGATCTGTGCTACGCTCAGGCTTTCGGTATTTGTAATGTAGAAATTGTTGTACTGAGAGAACTTGTCTTTCAGCACTCCAATCACTTCATTTTTTTGAATTTTATTCATGATAATATCTTTTGCGATGACCGGCAACGGGACAGCCCGCTAAACGGCAACCAATTTTTAATGGATAAATAATTTGGTATCAACCGTAACACCGGGACTCATAGTACTTGCCAGGCTAATGCCTTTCAGGTAAATACCCTTTGCCGTAGATGGTTTCAATTTGATAATAGCGTTGATCAGTTCATTGGTGTTTTCAGCCAGTTTATCGGGGCTAAAAGATACACGGCCAATAGAGGCATGAATGATACCGGCTTTATCCACTTTGAAAGCGATCTTACCGCCTTTCAAATCGTTTACTGCACCAGCAACATCAACAGTTACGGTACCAGTTTTTGGATTTGGCATCAGGTTACGGGGACCAAGAATTTTACCAAGTTTACCAATCTTAGGCATTACAGATGGTGTGGCAACTATTACATCTACATCGGTCCATCCGCCTTCAATTTTTGTGATAAATTCATCCAGGCCAACAAAATCAGCGCCTGCGGCTCTTGCTGCTTCTTCTTTATCGGGCGTGCATAATACCAGCACACGCTTTGTTTTACCAGTACCATGAGGTAATGATACAGTGCCACGTACGGATTGATCGGCCTTTTTAGGATCAACACCAAGACGTACGTGCAGATCAACAGATGAATCGAATTTTGTACAGTTTATTTCTTTTACGAGAGTTGCTGCTTCTTTGAGGTTATAAGCCTTATTGCTATCAACCTTCGCATTGGCAACTTTTCTTTTTTTAGTAAGTTTCATTTTCCAATTATTTTAAGGTTGATAAATTAATTTTCCCAGGGGGCTTTTCCTTCAACGTTTAAACCCATGCTGCGGGCAGTACCAGCTACCATCTTCATAGCGCTGTGAACAGTAAAACAGTTAAGGTCGGGCATCTTGTCTTTAGCAATAGCTTCTACCTGCTCCCAGTTTACTTTACCAACCTTTTCACGGTTAGATTCTTTTGCGCCTTTAGTGATCTTGGCAGCTTCCATAAGCTGTACGGCTGCAGGAGGCGTCTTAATTACAAAATCAAAAGACTTGTCGGTGTAAACGGTAAGCAGCACCGGGAGAATTTTGCCCATTCTGTCTTGTGTACGGGCATTGAACTGCTTACAAAATTCCATGATGTTCACACCCTTGGAACCTAATGCAGGTCCAATAGGGGGCGACGGATTGGCTTGTCCTCCTTTGCATTGGAGTTTGACATAGCCCGAGATTTCTTTGGCCATTTTTAAAATGTTTTTTGGTGATAGCGTCCCAAGTCTGCCAGAATAATACTGACCACTTTAGAACTCCCAAATTCCAATAAAGAACTTTTTGGGGCTGCAAAAGTAGCTAAATACTTAATACGAAGAGCATTTTTTATGAACTAATACTAAACTTTCCCGAGGCGAATCATTTGAAAATGTTATGTTAGCGACAAAGTAAGTTCCCGCTCATGATCTGGATTCAATTTATCATACTTCTTGCAATGATCCTCATTGGTTCCAGGATGAAAGGCATCGGGTTGGGTGTAATGGGTATTGTGGGAATGTTCATTTTCATCTTCATTTTCCGCATGCGGCCCACCGAACCACCGCTGGATGTAATGATGATCATCCTCTGTATTGTTACCACGACAGCGGCATTGCAGGCAGCAGGAGGGCTTGATTACCTGGTAAGCGTTGCGGAAAAGATCATCAGGAGCAATCCTTCGAAGATCACAATTATAGCTCCCCTCACCTCTTTTGTCCTTTGCCTCTTTGCGGGTACGTCCCATATAGTCTATTCGCTACTGCCAGTAATCGCAGAGGTGGCAGCCAAAAAAAGAATAAGGCCAGAGCGCCCTCTAAGTATTTCCGTAATTGCATCGCATATAGCGCTTACCGGGAGCCCCATGAGTGCTGCCACAGCTGCATTTGCTACTATACTCGCCTACCCTTCTGCTCAAATTGATATTATGATGATCTGTATTCCTGCCAGCATTATTGGCATAATTGCAGGATCTATATCAGCCTGGAAAATGGGAAAAGAATTAGATAAAGACCCTGTGTTTCTCGAAAAAATAAAAGACCCTGTATTTATTAAAAGCCTTGAAGTTGAAGGGGCGGTATTAAAACATAATATTAAGCCCGGCGCCAAACTGGCTGTTGGCATTTTTGGTATTGCCATTATTGTAATAGTAATATGCGGAGCATTCCCCGGCATATTGCCGAATGTTGGAATTGGAGAAGCCAATTTTAGTGTGAATGCAAATGGCACATTAAAAACAGCAACCGTCATTGAAATAGTTACCTTATCTGCGACTACCGCCATCATGTTTTTTACAAGAACAACTGCCGCTGATGTTGCCAGGAGCAGCCTGTTTACTTTTATGGCAATAGCCATCGTTTCCATCTTTGGAGTGGTATGGATGAGTTCCACTTTTATTTCAGCTCACCAGGAACTGATAAGGACGGAACTGAAGGATGTTGTTCAGGCGCATCCGTGGATGTTTGCCATTGTAGTATTTATAATGGGCGCACTTGTCTTTAGCCAGGCAGGCACTACAAGGATCATGATGCCATTGGGAATTACTCTGGGCATTATCAATCCGCACCTCATCGCCATTTTTCCTGCAGTAAACAGTGATTTTGTTTTGCCAGGCTATCCTACTCTGCTTGCAGCTATCAACTTCGACCGTACCGGTTCAACTAAAATTGGGAAGTATTTGATTAATCATAGTTTTATCATTCCTGGAACGGTAACTATTGGAGTAGCAATTGCAGTTGGTTTTTTGCTGAGTAATATTTTATTATAGAAAACCTAATCACACATAATTCTAGTTACAGAATAGAACAAATATTCTAACTGATCCAGCCAATCAGTACCCATGAAAAAAAATCTCTTGCTTTTGCTGATGTTGGCTTTGCTTCAACAGTTCTGTTATGCACAAAAACCTGCACAAAAAAGAACAGATTCTGCTTCAACAGCATTACAACCACTCCGCTTCGAACACCTTACTGTTGCCGATGGGCTGACCGATAATTCTGTGCTGACCATCATACAGGATCATTTGGGTTATATCTGGATGGGTACTTTATACGGGCTGGTAAGGTATGATGGTGCTACGATAACCCCCTTCCAGTATGATCCGGAAAATCCTTTTAGTTTAAAAACAAATATCATTTTCAAATTGTATGAGGATAAAAAGGGAGACATATGGATAGGTTCACAAAACCTGTACCGTTTTGAAAGAGCCACCCAACGGTTTATTGAATACCCCAATAAAGACATTGTGATCAAAAGCACGACACATTTAATTGAATTCATTCATGAAGACAAAGAGGGAAATATTTGGTTAATATCAAGTAACAGCGGCGAAAAAAGAACATTGGAGCGGCTTGATCCTGCAACGCGTACATGGACATCTTTTAAGAACGAGCCAAAAAACAGTAAGGTTTATTTCGGCAGTATTCCGAAGGGTGAACTGGTAAGCTATGGGTTTTCGAAAACGGGAGAGATAGTTGTCATCTTTTCCGGCGACGACGAAACAATCCCCTACCATTTTAACAGCAAGAACGGAAAACTTGAAACATTTTCTTTCAAAACCAGCCCGGGAGTGATGGAAAACTTCAATAAGTCAGGGGCGGCTATTGCTGCATTTGATAAAAAGGGCCAGCTTTATTTTTCATCGTATGTGGGTAAAGGCCTGTTTGTGCTGAACCCCGAAAACGGGCGACTGACCCAATTGAAACATGACCCGGCCAACAGTCGCAGCCTCTTGTCTGACACCACCAATTACCTCTATGCTGACAGTCTCGGGTTTATATGGGTGTCTACATCACTGGGAATAGATCGCTATGATCCTACGAGTGGTGAATTTTTCCATTATGCCTCCGTGCCTGATAATTTTTCAACGCCAACAAAAGGGCAGTTTAATAATACTGTGGAAGCACCTGGCGGGGATATTTGGTTTATGATAAATGGGGAATTAAATTATTACGACCGCCGATCCAATCGGTTTCTGCGCTACCGGGCCGACACAAAATTGGAAGATGGATTGATCTCCGGTTTTGGCATCAACACCGGCCTGGTGGACCGTTCGGGCCTTCTTTGGGTACCTGGTTCAAATGCTGGTGTCAATAAGGAAAGCAGGATCAACCGTTTTCCTTTTATTACAAAAATTCCGGGCAATAAGAACAGCCTGCTTGATTCCAATGTCAATGTGGTTTATGAAGCGCCTTCTGAGCCTGGCATTATTTGGTTTGGTACTAATAAAGGTCTTGACAGGCTGGATAAAAAAACCGGGATCTACACGCACTATGTTCATGATAATAAGATCAAAAATTCCTTGAGTAAGGAACAGGTAACCGGGATGGCAGAAGACCAGAAAGGAAGATTTTGGGTGAGCACGCACCAGGGACTGAATTTGATGGACCGCAAAAAAGGAACCTTCACTTTTTTTACACATGATTCAGCCAGGGCCAACAGTCTTGGGCATGAGCATATTAGCTGTTTGAGAGTTGCCAGCGATGGAAAACTATGGATCGGTACCGATGCTGGCGTTGGGTGGTTTGACTATGAAAATCATGTATTTAAACATTACTTAAAAGCAGACACCACCTACACCCCCAGACTGTTTGAGATGATAGCGCAATACTCCGCACCAGGCAGGGAAGTTGCTGCTATACTGCATCCTGGAAATAATGAGGACAGGACGGTTCTTTTTTCGATTGCACAATCAACGGATGTACTTGTTACGGCACTTGGTTCAGTGGGAGTTCAAAAATTCGACTGGGGCTGGATAGAAAATGCAGCGGGGAAAGTGATATGGGATATGAACAAATCCAGCGTCGTGAATAATGGATCATGCGAAATGAAAGCTGGGGCTATTAACCTTGCAGCAGGAAATTATAAGCTGAGGTATAAATCAGATCAACAATTCTCCTATGGTCATTGGACCTGGGTTACGCCTTATCATCCCGAACTATGGGGCATACAGGTAACTAAACTGAGTGGGGAGGAAGCAAAGATCTTTAATGCGGAAGCAGCAAAGCGTTTCTATAATGGGATGCTTGATAATAGTGTCCTGTCTCTTGGAGAAGACAAAGACCACCATATCTGGATAGGCATGAGTAACGGTGGCGTATCGAAATTTGATCCTGCCACGGGGAAATTTTCAAATTACATAGATCTGTTAAAAGGCCCTACCAGTGTACCTGGATCCATATTGCAGGATAAAAAAACGGGTAATATATGGGTGGGTGATTTTATCCTGGGTTTGTTACTTATGGATAAAAATGGGAATATCTTAAAACGATATAACAACACCAATGGATTGTCGAGTAATGCCATCATGGGTGTGCTGCAGGATGCAAAGGGATTTTTATGGATCAGCACCAATAATGGATTGTGCCGCTTTGATCCGGTTTCCGGCCGTTCACAGTTGTTCGGCAAAAAACATGGGCTGCAGGGTGTTGAATTTAATGTCGGCGCTTTTTGTCAAACCGCTGATGGTGAATTTTATTTTGCCGGAAAGAATGGAGTGAATGCCTTTTACCCGGATGAAATTACCATGGATACCATTGCGCCGCAGGTGGCATTGACGAATCTTTTTATCGGAGGAAAGCCGGCAACCCTTGGCAAGGATGGACAAATGCCGGTTCATATTTCCGTAGCGCAAAATGCAACTTTTTCGCACGACCAAAACGATCTTACTTTTCATTATACCACGCTGCTTTATAATCGGGGTAATGAAAGTCAGTTCGCCTACAAACTTTCGCCTAATGATAAGGAATGGATACAGGCTGGCACACTAAGACAGGTGCGTTATACCAACCTGAGTCCCGGCAAATATATTTTTACTGTAAAAGCTTCGAATGCAGATGGCGTATGGAATGAGAAAGGCATTTCATTCACCTTCACCATATTACCACCGTGGTGGAAAACATGGTGGGCTTATAGTTTGTATTTTATACTAATAGTTGGGAGCGGTTGGTATTATATAAAAAACAGGGAAAGGGCACTGAAACAACGCCAGAAAAAATTGGAGGCAACAGTAGCAAAAAGAACGGCCGAAGTCATGGTGCAAAAGGAGCGAGCAGAGCAGAGCGAGAAATTCAAGCAACAGTTTCTGGCTAATATGAGCCATGAGATCCGTACACCCATGAATGCCGTGATGGGCATGACCAACCTGGTGCTTGACTCACCATTGAATGACAAGCAAAGGTTCTACATGCGTGGTATTAAAAACTCCAGCGATACTCTGCTTCACATCATCAATGATATACTCGACATTTCAAAAATAGAGGCCGGCAAAATGGAAATGGAGCAAATTGATTTCTCCATCAGGGATACGGTCGAACAGGTAAAACAATTGTTGCAGCACAAGGCTGATGAAAAAGGCCTGGAATTAATTGTTGATATTGATAAAAACATACCTGAAGTTGTAATTGGCGACCCTACAAGGTTAAACCAGGTGCTGATGAACCTTGCAGGCAATGCCATTAAGTTTACGGAAAAAGGAAGTGTAACTATTCAGGTAAAAGCAGACACTATAGAAACTAATAACTCACCACTCACTTTTCATATAATAGATACGGGCATTGGTATTCCGGAGAATAAATTGCAGGCGGTATTTGAAAGCTTCTCCCAGGCTCATTCATCGGATACAAGAAAGTTTGGCGGCACAGGATTAGGACTTACCATCAGTAAGCAATTAGTAGAATTGATGGGTGGTAAAATTGCCATTGAAAGTGAGGAAGGGGCAGGCACTATTTTCTCTTTTACAATAAATTATCCAATAGGCTCTGTTGAAAGATTAAACGAACAACAATCTGCAGATTTTATTGATGGAACTATTTTAAATGGATTGAGGATATTGATCGTAGATGACAATGAATACAACCGCATTGTAGTGCATGATACATTGCAATCAAAAGCCGAAGTTGAGTTGGCAATAGCCACCAATGGACAGGAAGCCCTGTATATTATGCAAGAACAAGATTTTGATGTAATACTAATGGATGTTCAAATGCCCGTAATGGATGGCTATGCGGCTACACGTGCTATACGCCAACAGTTTGCTGCGCCAAAAAATCAAACACCTGTAATTGCACTTACAGCAAGCGTTATACGCAGCGATCTTGACAAATGCCGTGCAGCTGGCATGAACGATTATGTACCAAAACCATTTAGAGTTCCGTACCTTATTGCTGCCATTGCAAAAGCAGCAGGTAGAGAAATAAAATTTGTTGAAAAGAAGAACAGCGAAATAAAACAGGAGATAAACAATAATTCAACGGTTACAAATCTTTCCTATCTCACAAAATTTTGCGAAGGCGATAAAGAACGAATGAAGAAGTATGTCCAGATATTTTTGGATACTGCACCTGCATTGATTGAAAAAATAAATACTTCACTGGCAATAAATGATTATGAAGAAATTGCCAGCCAGGTACACGGGTACAAAACCAAATGGATAATGATGGGAATGAATGAAACTAAAGAGCTTGCACTAAAGATAGAACAGCAATGTCGGGAAATATCTCCTGATCAATCTGCACAGGATAATATTTTGAAACTGGTTGATCAAATAGGCATCGCAATTGATGAACTAAAAAACCATGCACTATAAAAACACAATCCTACTTTTACGCATAAATAAATAAATAATGATGGACTACGGAAAACCAAAAAAGATCTTTATTGTCGATGATGATGCCATGCTTACGGAAGCATTGCAGGATTATCTTACCCGCAAGGTTGCACATGATGTACGATCATTTCATACAGGTGAAGAATGCTTAAAACATCTTTTTGAAGCACCAGATGTAATCGTTCTTGATTATTATCTTAATACCACTTCTAAAGATGCTGCTAATGGGATGGAAATATTACAGACTATCAAAAAAAGTTATCCAAATATCCATGTCATTATGCTCTCAAGCCAGGAAAGGTATGGAGTTGCGTTGCAGAGCATACAAAAAGGGGCTGAACAATATGTAATAAAAGATGAAAATGCTTTTGAAAAAATAGCTCAGCTGATAAATGAGATGTGAGAGGCTCACTCCCTCTCTTTTAAATACTTCTCCCGTATTATCTTTTCTACCGGTACTCCTTCCAGTTTACTTTCCAGCCAGCTTATTACATCTAAGTAAGCAAAGGCCCTTGTTTCTAATGGATTCTTTTCGTATTTCTTCAATTTGTCAAGAAGGGTCTGCAGCTTCGGCTTCACATTTTTATACGATAAATGAAATGATTCTCGCAGGAAGGCAAACATGGCTTCTTCCACTTCACTTAGGTTTGCCATTTTAGCCATAAAGCGGTAAACCGATTTTACCAGGTACGCTAACAGGTCGTGGTTGCCAAGTTCAAAATGGGCAATAAGATGGAGTAACCTGGCATAGCACTGCAGGTCGGTACGCAGGTCCATCTTCCAGTTGATGATCTTATTGAGATAATCAATGGCCTTTTCGTTATCGCCGCTTCCGAAATACAGGCAGGCCAGTTTGTAGTAAAAGACAAGTACCCGATGCCTGTCTAAGTATAAACCATATTCGTCCAGCTTTGCCTCAATATCCGGCACAAGCGCTAATCCTTCTGTAAACGTGCCTTCCAAAAAATGCCTGTGGATCTTTGAAGTATAGAGATACAAAAATGTTTGAATGCGATAATTATCATTCGCCTGAACCTGTGGCGTATTCCAGAAAGCCTCAAATGCCTGCAGTGTTTCAAAGAATTTTTTAGCGTTCCGGAGATCGTAATGAGCCCCCAAAAGATTATGCATTCCTTTTATATACTGTATGTTTTCCACCTGCTTCATCTGTGGCTGATCATCAAAAAGACTCACCCATCGCTGTGCATAGCGGTAGTAGGTAAGATAATCCTGGCGTATAAAGGCGAACCAGCAATAGCTCTGGTATAAATATAGTTTTTCGTAAAAACCGCTGAATTTTTCAATATCCGTTGGCAAGTGTGACTTAAAGTAGTACTCTATCGATTCCTCATCCTCCTTATTCCGGGCATGCCCATGTTTTATATACCAACTGTAGAGTTGTAAGCTGAGATTACTCATTTCGTTTACCCGTTTTATCTGCTCACCCAGTATTCCCGATTCCTCAGCCAGGTGATCGGCCCTTGCCTCCATGCTACGGGTGATATACATGGCTTCTATTTTCTTTTCAAAAATCACAATTAGTTGATGGTAAGCATGTTGATGATAATGTTTAGCTACCTGCTTCATTCGATCAAGCACCTTCAGACATTGCAGGTAAAGACCTTTATTGTACAGGATACGGGCATAATCCAACTGCTCATGCAATTGCATTTCAATACTATCCTCCTCCTTTAAAAGCCGAAGACTAGCCAATATTTGGCGGTAAAGTCCGGCTTTCAGATTGCTAAGCTGTAGCTTGGTAATGCTTGGATTCTTCTTAAGCAGTTGATTCTCATCATAATCATCCATTTTGTCCAATGCATCAAAAAGCTGGATGATCTTTAGCTCTGCATTTGCGGTATTTCGCTGTGCATAGAGCTTGAAATTGCGTTTTTCCCCTTTGCCAAGGGATTTTATAAGCTGGAAAAGGTCGTCTTTCTGTCTGTTAGGCATTGTAATCCCCAAGTTGGTGAAATCCGCGGCTGCATTGCATTTGTGCCCGTTTACAGCCTGTTTGAGCGCTGTAAAATAACATTCAATTTGCTTGTTTGCACAAAATAAACACAATTACCTTTACAGACATGTTGCCTGCCAGTAAGGCCATGTATCAAAAACACCTACCCTTTGGACTTTTTATTTATTTAGAAAAAATATCACATGGCCCAAAAGATCAACATTTTTGACACTACTCTCCGTGACGGCGAGCAGGTGCCCGGTTGTAAACTGAATACTTCGGAAAAAGTTGGACTGGCGCTTGCCCTTGAGGAACTGGGTGTAGATATTATTGAAGCGGGTTTTCCTGTCTCCTCTCCCGGCGATTTTGCTTCCGTGGAGGAAATCTCCAAAGTTGTAAAGAATGCTACCGTTTGTGGCCTCACAAGGGCGGTGCAAAAAGATATTGAGGTTGCGGGAGCTGCCTTAAAGCATGCCAAAAGGCCAAGGATACATACAGGTATCGGCACTTCCGATCTGCATATAAAAGCCAAATTTAATTCCAATAGGGAGGAAATTTTAGAAAGGGCCATCCAGGCTGTAAAGTGGGCCAGGAATTTTGTAGATGATGTAGAATTCTATGCCGAAGATGCCGGTCGTACTGAAAATGAATACCTGGCAAGAGTTGTGGAAGCTGTTATTAATGCCGGCGCCACTGTGGTGAATATCCCTGATACTACGGGCTACTGTCTTCCTCACCAATATGGTGAAAAAATGGCTTACCTTATTAATAATGTACCAAATGTTGATAAGGCCATTCTTTCCTGTCATTGCCACAACGATCTGGGTCTTGCAACTGCCAATTCTATTGCGGGAGTGATAGCCGGGGCAAGACAAATAGAATGTACGATTAATGGCATTGGTGAAAGAGCTGGTAACACCTCACTTGAAGAAGTGGTAATGGTATTGAAACAGCATAAATCTCTTGGATTATATACCAATATAAAAACAGAACAGCTCAACCCAATGAGCCGCCGTGTATCAGATACAATGCGTATGATGGTTCAGCCAAATAAAGCGATTGTTGGCAGCAATGCTTTTTCACATTCATCCGGTATTCACCAGGATGGGTTTTTGAAAGAAGCTTTGACCTACGAGATCATCAACCCTATTGAAGTCGGCGCTAATGATTCGAAGATAGTACTCACAGCCCGCAGCGGAAGAAGTGCACTGGCTTTCCGTTTTCACAAATTGGGGTACGAATTTACAAGAGACGATGTAGATATCCTGTACCAGCAGTTCCTGGAAGTTGCTGACAGGAAAAAAGAAGTCATGGATGAAGATCTCCATGAAATGGCAAAACAGTACGAATCAACTGCCGTGTAACATTATCGCCTGATTCCTTTCATTTTTTACTTTTGACTTTTCACTTTTTACTTTGAATTACATCTCCATCATAGCAAAAAATATCTCCGCCAAATGGCAGGGCAAAGTTGTGCTGGATGATATTTCCTTTCAACTACAAAAAGGTGAAAGCCTTTTGATAACAGGTGATTCGGGGAGCGGTAAAACATTGCTTGCAAAAGCATTTGCGGGTAATCTTTTTCATTCTGGTTCCGTTGAATTCATATCAAATGATAAACAGGTAAAGCCCTCAATATTATTTGTAGAACAACATTATCATTTCAAAAATCTTTCTAACGTAAATAGTTTTTACTACCAGCAGCGTTTCAACAGTTTTGATTCGGAAGATGCACCTACTGTTGAACAGGAATTACACAAGCTGTCTGCAAAAAGTAATGAAGAGAAAATAGAATCACTTCTTGAAAAGTTTGATTTGGCACATCGCACCCAATCTCCATTGCTTCACCTGTCTAGCGGCGAGCATAAAAGATTCCAGCTTATAAGAGCACTCCTGCTTGATCCGCAGATCTTAATTTTAGATGAACCATTTGTTGGGCTTGATGTGCAAAGCAGGAAGCAACTCCAGATCATTATCAATGAAATGGCTGATAACGGTACAACATTCATTATTATCTGTGATCAAAAAAATGCACCTTCTGCTATTACGCATATCGCCCTTCTTGAAAATGGAAGATTGAAAAACTTCTCTTCAAAAACAGAATATTTTCCTACACCAGAATATATACTCCCGTATCAATTACAAAACATTCCTGGAGAAACGATCCACGCAAGCTTCAGAAAAGCGGTTGTTTTTAAAAATGTTTCTGTTTCCTATGGTGACAAGACAATTCTGAATGGAATAAACTGGCAGGTAAAGCGTGGTGATAGATGGCTATTGAAAGGTCATAATGGAGCAGGTAAATCTACCTTACTCAGTTTGATCACCGGAGATAATCCCCAGGCCTACTCAAACGATATTTATTTATTTGACAGAAAAAGAGGAACAGGCGAAAGCATTTGGGATATCAAGAAACAAATTGGATATGTATCTCCCGAACTGCAATGGTATTTTGACAGCTCTGTAAGTTGTTTTGAAGCTGTTGCATCTGGTTTATTTGATACCATTGGTTTGTTTCGTGTTTTAAATAAAAAGCAGGAAGACAAAGTAGCGCAATGGTTACAATATTTTGATCTTGAAAAACACGCTCATAAATTATTATCCTCTTTACCTGCAGGCCAGCAACGACTTGCATTGCTGGCAAGAGCAATAGTTAAAAATCCACCAGTGCTCATTTTAGATGAGCCATGCCAGGGTTTGGATCAGCATCAAAAAGATAATTTTATAAAGCTTACAGACTCACTCTGCAGCGACAATGAAAGAACACTTATTTACGTTAGTCATTATAGCGAAGATGTTCCTTCCTGTGTAAATAAAGTGCTTGAACTAAAAAATGGTGTTGGAAGCATTTATAGTTATACTCAAAAAGAATTAATACCCGCTTAAACATAGCGTAGCAAAACATGAATAAAAAAATTGCAGTTATATATGGAGATGGTATTGGCCCGGAAGTAACACAGCAATCCATAAAGGTCCTCGAAGCCATTGCAGATACATTCCATCATCAATTTACATTTACCCGTGCATTGTTAGGGGCAGAAGCTATTGATAAAACAGGTACTGCTTTACCGGGTGACACCATTGAAACTGCACTCAACAGCGATGCAGTTTTATTTGGTGCCGTGGGGCATCCAAGGTATGATAATGACCCCAGTGCAAAAGTTCGTCCCGAACAGGGCATACTTGGTATAAGAAAAGCGTTGCAGCTTTTTGCAAACATTCGTCCTATCAATACTTACAGCGCTTTAAATCATTTATCTCCGTTAAAAGCAAAGCAACTTGAGAAGGTTGATTTTGTTATTTACCGGGAACTCACAGGAGGAATTTATTTTGGTAACAAAGAGAGCAACGAAGATGGCACATTGGCTAAAGATGAATGCACTTATACAAAAGAAGAAATAGAGCGCATTGCGCATCTTGCTTTTAAAGCCGCAGGAGAAAGAAAAAAGAAACTCACTCTTGTTGATAAAGCAAATGTTCTTGAAACATCAAGATTGTGGCGCAAAGTTGTTCAGGCAATGGAGCCACAGTATCCAAATGTTGCTGTTAATTACATGTTTGTTGATAATGCCGCTATGCAGATCATTCTCAATCCTGCACAGTTTGATGTGATACTCACAGAGAATTTATTCGGCGATATCATCAGCGATGAGGCAAGTGTACTCACAGGTTCTTTGGGCCTGGCCCCTTCTGCCTCTGTCGGTAATACAGTGGCCCTTTTTGAGCCAATACATGGTTCTTATCCGCAGGCTGCTGGTAAAGACATAGCCAATCCGCTTGGCTCCATTATGTCAACCGCAATGATGCTGGATTATTTTGGCATGCCCGAAGAAGCTGAACTGGTACGGGATGCAGTAAACTGGACATTGAGTAACGGTTTTGTAACAAAAGATATTGACCCGGTTAATTTTTATTTTACAAGCACGATCGGTGATCTTATCAGCGATTACGTGTATGGTAAAATACCCGATGCTGTGAATAAAAGCAATATTGAATTACGCAAGTCAACAATCATTTGAGATTAAGAATATTTTTATTTCAGACGACAACTAATCGTCATCCGTAAAAATAATTTTTAAAAAAACTTTAGTTCTTTTCATAATTTCAGAAAGCAGCATTACATTCGTGGCTCAATTACACGGATATAATGTTTAACAAAGGAATCAATACTGTCATTATCGCAGCGATCACATTGGTGGTCGTGGTGGTGGTCCTTATTGTTCCTTTAAACGGAGCCGGTAATTGTTAGCATAAACATCAAAACTTATTATAACAGGCCGTCTCCAAAAGAGACGGTTTTTTATTACACTTTCAAAAAGAAAATAACAACGGGCATCATTAAAGTATGGAACTTAACAAATACAGCAAAACGATTACACAGGATCCAACACAACCTGCAGCACAAGCGCAGTTGTATGGCATAGGACTGACAGATGATGATCTGAAAAAAGCACAGGTAGGCATTGTAAGCATGGGTTACGATGGCAACACCTGCAACATGCATCTAAATGATCTCGCGAAGATTGTAAAAGAGGGTGTTTGGGATAATAACCTGGTTGGGCTTATTTTTCATACTATTGGTGTAAGCGATGGCATGAGCAATGGCACGCCGGGCATGCGTTACTCACTTGTCAGCCGCGATGTAATCGCTGATTCAATTGAAGCGGTTTGTGGCGCACAGTATTACGACTCTTTGATTGCATTGCCTGGCTGCGATAAAAATATGCCAGGCTCTGTAATGGCAATGGCAAGGATTAACCGTCCTTCTATCATGGTATATGGTGGTACAATCGCACCTGGTCATTATAAGGGAAAAGATCTTAATATCATTTCTGCATTCGAAGCATTGGGACAAAGAATTGCTGGCCAGCTAAGCGATGAAGATTTTAAAGGTATTGTGATGAATTCATGCCCGGGTGCAGGTGCGTGTGGTGGCATGTACACAGCCAACACAATGGCTTCTGCTATTGAAGCTTTGGGTATGAGCCTCCCCTACTCTTCCAGCAATCCTGCGTTAAGCGATGATAAAAAAGCAGAATGTCTCGCAGCAGGCAAAGCTATTCGTCTTTTGCTCGAAAGAGATATCAAGCCTTTAGATATTATGACCCGTAAGGCATTTGAAAATGCCATTACAGTTATCATGGTGTTAGGTGGTTCTACCAATGCTGTATTGCATCTTTTGGCAATGGCACGTAGCGCCGGTGTTTCTCTTACGCAAGATGACTTCCAGCAGATAAGTGATAAAGTTCCAGTACTGGCAGACTTTAAGCCAAGTGGTAAATACCTGATGGAAGATCTGCATAAGAAAGGCGGTGTTCCTGCAGTAATGAAATACTTACTGCAAAAAGGAATGCTGCATGGCGATTGCTTAACTGTAACAGGAAAAACACTTGCAGAAAATCTAACTAATGTTCCTGATCTTGATTTTGAAACACAGGATATTATTTACCCGCTTGAAAGACCATTGAAACAAACCGGCCATTTGCAAATATTGTATGGCAACCTTGCTACAGGCGGTAGTGTTGCAAAGATCAGTGGCAAGGAAGGCGAACGTTTTGTAGGCCCTGCACGTGTTTTTGACGGCGAAGTGGATCTCATCGCCGGTATTATGAACGGTCGTGTACAATCCGGCGATGTGGTTGTCATAAAAAATGAAGGTCCTAAAGGCGCACCAGGCATGCCGGAAATGCTTAAGCCAACTTCGGCAATTATGGGCGTTGGTCTTGGTAAAAGCGTGGCACTTATTACCGATGGTCGCTTTAGTGGAGGAACACATGGCTTTGTCGTCGGCCATATTACACCCGAAGCACACGAGGGTGGTCTACTTGCATTTGTAAAAGATGACGATACAATAGAAATAGATGCAAAAAATAATCGGATAGAGTTGAAGGTTTCCGAAGAAGTTATTGCTTCAAGAAAAGCTGGCTGGATACAACCTTCGTTAAAAGTAACTAAAGGCTTGTTGTACAAGTATGCTAAACAGGTAAGCAATGCTGCAGCCGGATGTGTAACAGATGAAATGCAATAAATAATAAAGTAGATGGAGCAATAGGCTAGATAGCCTTGATCGCTAAAATATAAAAGTGTATTTATGGAAACATTAGAATTAAAAGCACCTCTTTCGATAAAAGAGACACCAAAGACTGAAGAACTGAGTGGCTCTGAAATAGTAATGCGGTGCCTGCTGGCAGAAAATGTAAAGACTATTTTTGGTTACCCTGGCGGTGCCATCATGCCTATTTACGATGCACTATATGATTATATGGATCGCATTGAACATATACTTGTCCGCCACGAACAGGGAGGCATACATGCAGCGCAAGGCTTTGCACGTACATCTGGTCAAACAGGTGTGGTGTTTGCCACAAGCGGTCCTGGTGCTACCAACCTTGTTACCGGTCTTGCCGATGCAATGATCGACAGCACTCCTGTTGTTTGTATAACTGGCCAGGTATTTGCGCACCTCCTCGGTACTGATGCTTTCCAGGAAACGGATGTTATTAATATTACTACTCCTGTTACTAAATGGAATTACCAGGTTACAGATGCTTCTGAAATTTCCGAAGCCATTGCCAAAGCATTTTATATTGCCGGCAGTGGAAGGCCCGGACCTGTAGTAATTGATATTACCAAAAATGCTCAACTGCAAAAAGTAAATTTTGCAAAATACAAACCCTGCAAACACATACGCAGCTACCGGCCCAAACCCGAAGTAAGACAGGAATATATTAATGCTGCTGCTGCAATAATCAATTCAGCAGAACGTCCCTTTGTCATCTTTGGACAGGGAATTATTTTGGGAAAAGCCGAAAAGGAATTCAAAGCTTTTGTAGAAAAAAGTGGAATCCCTTCCGCGTCAACATTACTTGGGTTAAGTGCTTTGGAGACCAATCATCCTCTTAATGTAGGCATGCTTGGTATGCATGGTAATTACGGACCAAATGTTTTGACCAATGAATGTGATGTATTGATCGCAATAGGTATGCGTTTCGATGACCGGGTAACCGGGCGTCTTGATAAGTATGCAAAACAGGCTAAGGTTATTCATCTTGATATTGATCCCGCAGAGATTGACAAAAATGTAAAAACAACTGTTCCTGTATGGGGTGATTGCAAAGAAACATTACCCTTGCTTACGGAAAAGATTCAGAAGAAAACACATACAGCATGGCATCAACGTTTCAAAGACTGTGATGTGAAAGAGCATGAGAAAGTGATCTATAATGAAATGCATCCGGAAACTGATGTGTTGACGATGGCTGAAGTTATTGATTCATTAAATGAGCTTACCGGTGGCAATGCAGTTATCGTAACAGATGTAGGACAGCATCAAATGGTGGCTTGCCGCTATTCAAAATTTCATGATACAAGAAGCAATGTTACTTCTGGTGGCCTCGGTACTATGGGCTTTGCATTACCTGCAGCTATTGGTGCTAAATATGGTGCGCCTGACAGAACGGTGGTTGCAATCATAGGTGATGGTGGTTTTCAAATGACGCTCCAGGAACTCGGAACCATCATGCAATTTGGAGTCGCTGTAAAAATATTGATCTTAAATAATGAGTTCCTTGGAATGGTGCGTCAGTGGCAGCAGCTCTTTCATGAAAAGCGCTATTCATTTGTAAACATCACTAGTCCCGATTTTGTAGCGGTTGCCAAAGGATACTACATAGAGGGGCAAAGAGTAAGGGAAAGAAAGGATTTAAAAAAAGCTTTAGCTGCAATGCTGGATCATGATGGCTCCTATCTTTTAGAAATAATGGTTGGGCAGGAAAATAATGTATTCCCAATGGTACCGCAAGGAAGAGGTGTTGCAGAAATCGTTTTATGCAGGGAAGAAGTTTAATTAGCCATTGCAATTGAAAATCATAATTCAAAACAATCAAGATCATGCTTAAACAAGAATATACAATTACTGTTTATACTGAAAATCATATCGGCTTGCTTAACCGTATTGCTATTATTTTTTCAAGAAGAAAAATAAACATTGACAGTTTAAACACCTCTCCTTCTGAAATAGAAAGTATCCATCGTTTCAACATTGTGATTTTTGAAACAGAAGATGTGGTGAAAAAATTATGCCGTCAGATAGAAAAGCAGGTAGAAGTTTTAAAAGCATACTACAACACCAACGACGAGATCATCTGGCAGGAACTTGCTTTGTATAAAGTGCCAACAGAAACAGTTGCAGAACTGGCACCAGTGGAAAGATTATTACGCCAGTATGGCGCCAAGGCAGTAGTGATTCGCAAAGACTATACAGTGTTTGAAGTCTCCGGGCATCGTGAAGAAACCGAAAAGCTTTTAGAAGTACTTCAACCTTATGGCCTTATAGAATTTGTAAGAAGTGCCAGGGTAGCTATTATTAAAACAAGCAGTGGTTTTAATGAAAAGCTAAGAGAATTTGAATACACAGAGCCTGGAGAAGAAACTGTAGAGAATGAGTATCTCAACCAACAGGAAGAAGTTTTTAGTATGTAGATTTTTGCTCGTGAAATGTCAAAAGTGAAAGGTGAAATTTTCACGTTTGCCGTTTCGCCTTTCACGATAATAGCATTTAATTAAATTCATCATATCAAACATTTTTAAAATTCACCTTTTCAAATTAAAAACAAACAATGGCAAAATTGAATTTCGGCGGTACAGAAGAAAACGTAGTAACCCGCGAAGAGTTCCCGCTCAGCAAAGCACAGCAGGTTTTAGCAAATGAAACCGTAGCAGTAATTGGTTATGGTGTCCAGGGCCCGGGCCAGGCGCTTAATCAAAAAGATAATGGCATCAATGTAATAGTTGGCCAGCGTAAGGATTCTAAAACATGGGATAAGGCTATACGTGACGGCTTTGTTCCCGGCGAAACACTGTTTGAGATTGAAGAAGCACTTCAGCGTGGTACGATCATCTGTTACCTGCTCAGTGATGCTGCCCAAATTGCATTGTGGCCCACAGTAAAAAAACATCTTACTCCCGGTAAGGCTCTATATTTTTCGCATGGCTTTGGTATTACATTTAATGAGCAAACTGGCATCATTCCCCCTCCTGGTGTTGATGTTTTCCTTGTAGCACCAAAAGGTTCCGGCACTTCATTACGCCGTATGTTTTTGCAGGGTCGTGGCTTAAACAGCAGCTATGCTATTTTCCAGGATGCAACCGGCCGTGCTTCTGAAAGAGTAATAGCACTCGGTATTGCTGTTGGAAGTGGTTACCTGTTTGAAACAGATTTCAAAAAAGAAGTTTATAGTGACCTTACCGGCGAACGTGGTACACTCATGGGAGCCATCCAGGGGATTTTTGCCGCACAATATGAAGTTTTAAGAAGTAAAGGTCACTCTCCCTCTGAAGCTTTTAATGAAACGGTAGAAGAGCTGACACAAAGCCTCATGCCATTAGTTGCAGAAAATGGAATGGATTGGATGTACGCTAACTGCTCTACAACAGCACAGCGTGGGGCTTTAGATTGGTGGAAGAAATTTAAAGCTGCAACCTTACCGGTTTTTACTGAATTATACGAAAGTGTAGCTTCTGGCAAAGAATCACAGCGTTCTATTGACAGTAACAGCCAGCCTGATTATAGGGTTAAATTGGAAGAAGAACTGAAAGAATTACGTGAAAGTGAAATGTGGCAGGCGGGTAAAGCTGTTCGCAGCCTTCGTCCCGAAAATCAAAAAGTAGCTGAACCAGCATAGATTTTCATTTTAGAGGTTGGCCTTTAGCGAAAGGTTGCCAACCTTTCTTCTGCATAATTTTTGGCCTACAGAACAAATAAATATCAACGATATTAATAGTATCTATATATAATAAAACCGCACCCCACACCGTTGTTTTTTCGACCAGATCAGACTGAAAGAGAAAATTTTCCTAATTTTACGCAGTTTGCTCGCCGGTTGAAAAAGAGTTTGTTCCTTTTTCGTCATTAAACTAATTGTAATAAATGGCCAGCAATTCCGGATTATATGATCCTTCTTTTGAACATGATGCCTGTGGAATAGGGTTTGTCGCTAACATTAAAGGCAACAAAGGTCACCAGATCATTTCTGATGCGCTTACTGTTTTAGAGAACATGGAGCACCGTGGCGCCTGTGGTTGTGAAAACAATTCAGGAGACGGCGCTGGGATTATGATCCAGACTCCACATGAATTCTTTTTCCAGGAATGTCTGAAATTAAATGTACACCTCCCCTCCTTTGGTAAGTATGCTGTAGGAGTTATCTTTTTCCCGAAAAGCGCTGAATTAAAGAAAGCCTGCCGGGATACGTTTAACAGGGTAGCTGAAAAATTAGGCTTTGAAGTTCTCTGTTATCGCAAAGTACCTGTTAACACTTCAGAAATTGGACCTACAGCTCTCTCAGTAGAACCCGATATGGAGCAGGTTTTTGTAACCTGTCCCGACAAATGCACTGATCTGCTTCAGTTTGAACGGAAACTGTTTGTACTCCGCAACTATTCTACTCACCTTATTAAGGAAACCATCAAACAAGATGCAGTTGGTTTTTATATTGCCTCTCTTACTTATAAAACAGTAGTTTATAAAGGTCAGCTTACCAGCAAGCAGGTCCGCGGCTATTTCCCCGACCTGAGTGATAAAAGCATGACAAGTGCTTTTGGTTTGGTGCATAGCCGTTTTGCAACTAATACTTTCCCTAGTTGGAAATTAGCTCAACCCTTCCGTTTTATAGCTCATAATGGAGAAATAAACACATTACAGGGAAATCTTAACTGGTTGAAATCCAACGAACAAGGGTTTACATCTCCTTATTTTAGTAAGGAAGAGATGGAGATGCTTCTCCCCATTGTTATAAGGGCTCAGAGCGACAGCGCCTGCCTCGATAACATGGTAGAACTCCTCACCCTTACAGGCCGTAGTCTTCCACATGTTATGACTTTCCAGCACATTGGGATCCTAAGCTTAGAATTCCACGTGGACAAGTTGTC
>JADMIO011478640.1_pt1 | contig 97494 bp, 84 predicted proteins | sample 8958161 | NCBI WGS metagenome assembly JADMIO01 (sample SAMN16585339, study PRJNA669376) | soil metagenome | isolation source: Crop rotation soil | place: USA: Cullars Rotation, Alabama | collected 2011
CGCGACTTCAAGTCACGTGAATTCCAAGCTTCGGATCCCACTGTGCTGGAAAGAAGCATAGCATCGGCTAAAAGTACTTCGTTGCCTTTCTGCAATTGTTACAATTCTTAATAATAATATAAGGTAAATGCCGAGTAGTATAGATGTTCCTACAAAACCAAACCCTTCACCTACTGTACAAAAAATAAAATCGGTTCTTTGTTCTGGTACAAAATCATAACGAGTTTGGGTTGCTTTTAATAAACCTTTGCCCAACACACCACCACTACCAATCGCAATTTTTGATTGCCGCACATTATAACTACTACCTGATTCTTTTTTCTTAGTGGCTTCAGCCAATGTTACTGATTCTTTTTTCTCAACGTAGGGATTGTCCTTTCCAAACAAATCATAAATCCTTTCTACCTGGTGCTTCTGCAATACATTTTTAAAAATAAACGGTACGGCAAAGCGCTGCACTCCCACACAGACGAACCATAGCAAAACAATCGTTACCAATATGGATCGGTTTCGTTTTATAGGTTTTCTTAAAAAATAAATAGTGAGTGCTGCAATTATGGTAAGAATAATAGCCAATGTATTTGGTTCAACAATCAAGGTTGCAATGATCAACACAGCTACTGCAAAAGCAATTAAAGGAATAACTGAAGGCAACCCTTCACGGTACATTACTATAGCAAAAGAAAAAAACACCAGTGCCAATCCAGTTTCTTTTTGCATGATTGCAAGCAGAGCGGGAGAAAAAGCAATAGCTGCTGCAATTAAATGAGAACGGGTTTTGGTAAAATCTGTTTCTGGTCGTGATAAATATTTTGCCAGCGCTAACGCCACAAATATCTTACAAAACTCTGCGGGTTGAAAATTAAAAGCGCCCAATCGAATGATGGACTCAGTTCCTTTTACATTGGAGTGAAATGGAAAAACTAACAATAAAAGAAAAATTCCCAATGCATAACCAAGATTTGCTGTTGCGGAAAAAAATTTACTGTCGGTTAATAAAATAAAAAAAGCCAATACCACACCAATGCAGAAAAAATAAAACTGCTTACTATAATCAGTTTTAAATTTTAAAAAGCTTTGTACTACCGGATCTCCTTCTTTATAAGTGGCGGCAAAAATTGCCGTGAGCCCGATTGCTACCAGCAATAAGTATATCCATACTAAACTCCAATCGATTCCTTTTGATATTGCGGGGTTCCGTTGATTCATGAAAAAAAATATTCCTGCCTAACTTTTTACTGTGTCTTTTTTAATTGGAACTATTTGTTTTTGTTTGTCCGGTATGAGCATTTGATCATTCACAGGTTTTTTGTTTTGTGTATCTTTTGCCGGAGTATTACTTTTTGTTTTACCTGCATTTACTTCTGCTTCAGTCAGGTTGTCTTCCGATTTCAACGTGTCTTTGATATTATTTAATGTATTCTTCAATTCCTTTTCGATTTGCTTCACCCGCTGTAATGAATCTCTTGTTCGCATTTTTTGCAACATCAATGGTGGAATAAGATTAATGCTCGACATTCTATCTTCCAATGCTTTGCGATTGGCAGCAATGGTATCATTCAAATATTTTTCAATCATAAGACTTACGATTGGCGCTGCATAAGTACCGCCAAAACGTCCGCTATTTTCCACCACACACATAATAGCAATCTTTGGATTATCTCTTGGTGCAAAAGCACAGAAGAAAGAGTGGTTCGGTTGTTTTACTCCACGATAATAATTTTCTACTGTCCCTGTTTTACCACATACCACAATACCGGGAACTTTAGCCCCTCTACCAGTACCTCCATCCATTACACCTTGCATACCATCATGCACTGCTTCAAAAATGCTGTCGGGTATATTTATAGGTACATTTCTCTTTTGATATTTTTCAAGTAAAGCAAATTTATCCCCGCCTTCGATTGAGTCAACAACATGCGGAGTGATGAACCAACCTTTGTTTGCGATGTAAGCCATTTCATTGGCTACTTGTAATGGAGTAGCAGTTACCTCACCCTGACCAATACTTACGGAACGATACGTACAAAAATTCCAATGGCCTGCACCATAAGTTTTATTGAACATTTCCGGTGTAGGTATAATTCCTTTTTGTTCGGTTGGCACATCCACACCAAGTCGATGGCCTAATCCGAATGCATACATATAACGATTCCAGTTTCTCAAACTACTATCCTGTGTGGGGTATTTCGGATTATTGATAACACGTTGCATCACATTTGCAAAATAGGTATTGCAAGAATGGGTGATACCAGTTGCTAAATAATAAGTACCTGGATCAAGGCAACCCATCGGATTACCACCACCGCAACCATAAAAAGCTCCTGAGCAACCGAAAGTTGTCCTGGTATTAATTACACCTTCAGCCAATCCAACCAGAGCTTGCAATGTTTTGAAAGTGGAACCCGGTGCATAGCTTGCATTTACTGCACGGTTCAATAATGGAAGTCTTGGATCAGTGTATAATTCAGAAAAATGTTTTCTTCTTTCTGAACCTGTAAGGTAACCGGGATTGTAAGTAGGGCTGCTTACCATGGTGAGAATACCACCAGTTTTTGGATCAATCGCAACGATAGAACCAACTTTATTACTCATCAATTTTTCACCCAATTGCTGCAAATCAATATCAATACTTGTATAAAGATTACTACCTGCAATCGCCTCAATATCTTCTCTACCTCCTTCATACGGACCTTGAATGCGGCTGAAATTATCTTTTATCAACACCTGCATTCCTCTTTCTCCCATTAATGCTTTTTCGTAAGTGGATTCCAAGCCTGTCATACCAGCATAATCACCACTTACATAGCCTTCGCCATCATGTTTCTTAAGATAATTGGTATCTACTTCACCCAAATAGCCAACTATGTTAGCACAAGCATTGAATGGATACGATCGGATTGGCCTTTCCTGTATATAAAAACCATTTTGAAAACGCCAGAGGTTTTCTTGAATGCGGGCATATTTATCCGGAGGAAGTGATGCTTCAAATACAGAAGGCTTTTGCGAACTGTTTTTGATAATAGCAGTAATCATTCTCTTTCTAAATTCTGCCGTATCAATATCCATCAGCCGGCAAAAGAACGCCGTATCAATTTTTTTTGCTTGCGCTGGCGTTACCATCAAATCAAACGTAAGGGTATTATTTAAAATCGCTTTTCTATTGCGGTCAAAAACCAAACCCCGTGGTGGGTAAACGGTTTTTCTTAAAATGGCATTGTCATCTGCTAGTGCAGCATATTTTCCTGAAACAACTTGCAGGTAAAAAAGCTGGGCAATAATAACAACAAACGCAACCAGGAATACAAGGCGAACGATACGGCTTCTTGATTGATTAAAAACAGACATAGACTGATGAACGAAGTGAGATAGAAGGAGAAATTATATTGGGTACAAAGTACGAATTACAAAAGACGCTTTCCAAATCTATTTGAGAATAAAATTTATTTTAAGAAAATTTTCTATTGCACTCAATAACATTTTGCTGAACTACGCAGTATTTGTACGGAACTTTAATCTTCTTGGAAACAACAATTCTACTGTGAAAATGAGTAGTAAGCTAATTCCAGTAGTGGTAATGACTTTGATTATAAAATCCAAAAAGCTTCCGAAACTTAGCCATTCTAAAAAAATCATATAACCGTGATGCAATAACGTCAACACAAAAACATAAACCGCATAAGGTGTCCATTGCATGGATTTAGGAGATGGCTCACGGTAATTGAACTCAGAACTATCCTTTGGTGTAAGGATTTCAATAATGAATGGCCGAATATACACTACCAGCACACAAGCTGCGGCGTGTAGCCCGGGTGTCATCGTAAAGTAATCCAGCGTAAGGCCTGTAAGAAAGCCAATTACCAACAACCCCATTCTTGACACTGAAAAAGGAAGCCACAATAACGGCAGATAATATAAATAAGGACTAATATATTGATGCAGCGGTGGAATTTTATTCAGCACATACACTTGGATGAGTATAAATGCAGCAATGCGTAATATGTTTTTTAAGAAATCACTCACCGGGTACTCTTTTTAGCTTCTTCTAATTTCTTTTTTGATTCTTCATTCAACTTGGTTTGCTCGTCGTATTCCACGTTTTCAATAACATGCACCTGTTGCAGGTTGTAAAAATTGGCAGCAGTTTTTACTTTCAATAAATACATACCGGTTGTGTTATCGAGTTTTATGTCAGCAATAGTTCCTACCATATATCCCGGAGGAAAATTGAAAGACACTTTACTAGTCAATACCGTGTCACCAATTTTTACTTCAATAGACTTAGGCATTTTTTTCAAATATAAATAGCGGGGATCGATTCCATCCCATTCTATAATACCAAAGTCGCCACTCTTTTTCAAGGAAGCACTGATGGTATTTTGTATATGGAGCAAACTCATTACCTGGCTAAAATTCGGGCTCACATTTACCACTACTCCTACAGCGCTGCCATCTGAATTTACCACTGCCATATTATCCTTTATTCCACCATTCGACCCACGATTTATTTGCAGGTAATTCTTCTTAGCATTCACCGTGTTATATACAACAGTGGCTGTTCGCAATGCATAACGACGGTAATGTCCCAGTGTATCATACGGCAATGAATCCTGTATCATTTTGATACTGGTATCTCGTTGCATGAAGCTCGTTGGTAATAAATTCAATAAGGAATCATTGAGTCGATGAATTCTCCTATTTTCTTCTTTCAATGTAAAATAATCTTCTACATTATTATATTGAGTATTGATTCTACCTGTAACCTCATTGGCAACTCCCAAAAATTTGGAGCGGTGAAAGCGATTGTAGTTGAATAAAAACCATAGCGCCACCACCTGTAAAATAAGGAAAGTGAAAAATGTAAAATAACGGCGTATGAAGAGAAATATGTTACGCATATTTAAGGCACAAGGTTCAAGAATTCAAGGTACAAGGAATACAGGGTTCAAGATTAAGGAAGAACGTTAAAAAATTCAAGATTTGTATTCTTGTGCCTTGTCCCTTGTGCCTTCCAGATTTATCTCATCACAAATGGATACCTGCTGTAGTTTTTCAACGCAAGCCCGGTTCCTCTCACCACACTCTTAAGCGGATCGTCAGCCACATGCACGGGTAATTTAATTTTATTAGCAAGTCGCTTATCCAATCCTCTTAATAAAGCACCACCACCAGTTATATACAAACCGCGGCGATAAATATCGGCAGCCAATTCAGGAGGTGTTTGCTCCAGTGCTTTCAGGATAGCTTCTTCAATTTTAAAAATACTTTTGTCCAATGCTTCAGCAATTTCCTGGTAGCTCACTAAAATCTGTTTGGGGATACCTGTTACCAAGTCACGGCCGTTAACTGCAAAATCATCCGGCGGATTATCAATATCCTTCATTGCTGCGCCTACTTGTATTTTGATTTGCTCTGCAGTACGTTCACCAATCAACAAGCTATGGTAACGGCGAAGTGCTTCCATAATGTCAGCAGTAAATTCATCTCCTGCTACACGAATACTCTGGTCGCACACAATACCTGCCAGTGCAATAACCGTGATACCAGTGGTACCACCTCCAATGTCAATAATCATATTACCTACCGGCTCCTCCACATCGATACCAATACCTAATGCAGCAGCCATTGGCTCATGCAAGAGGTAAACTTCTTTGGCACCCGCTTGCTCGGCACTGTCACGAACAGCTCTTTTCTCTACCTCCGTAATGGAAGAAGGAATACAAATCATCATTCTCCAACTAGGGGGAAACAGTCTTTTTTTGGGGTAAACAAGCTTTATCAGCTCTCTTATCATTAACTCAGCAGCGTTGAAATCGGCTATCACACCGTCTTTCAGTGGACGCACCGTCCTGATGCTTTCGTGGGTCTTTTCATGCATCATCAATGCCTTTTTTCCCACTGCCAGTACTTCTTTTGGATTGTTTCTATTGAGGGCAATTATGCTCGGCTCATTTACTACTACCTCATCGTTATGGATGATGAGGGTGTTGGCTGTACCCAAATCAACCGCTATTTCTTCTGTAAACCAGTTAAAGAGTCCCATTAAATTATATCGGATTTTATTGTGGCAAAGTTGAAGTAAATAATTTGAATTAGCAAAGCAAAAGTCCTGTCCGACAAAGATTTATTTTGAAATTCCGATTTTGCCCAAAATGGGCATAGCCCGCCACATTAGGCAACAGTTGGTATTACCGGTGTAAAGGGTTCTATTTACCAAGAGAATTCATCAAAAATGATGGCACCTATATCGTTAATCACTTTGCTTTTTTCAATTAATTTCATTGTATGCGAATCATTACAAGAACCGTTTTGATTTTATCCATAGTAAGCTTGCTGGCTGATGTTGCAAGTGAAATGCTCTATCCTATCATACCAGTTTATTTAAAAGAAATTGGGTTTACTGTTTTCTGGATTGGCTTATTGGAAGGTGTAGTCAATTTTACTGCCGGTATCAGCAAAGGATATTTTGGAAAACTAAGTGATGAGAAAGGAGTTCGATTACCTTTTGTCAAACTTGGTTATCTATTGAGTGCTCTTTCTAAACCGTTGATTGCTTTGTTTAGTTACCCGTTATGGATATTTTTTGTACGAACTATGGATCGATTGGGCAAAGGTGTACGTACTGCCGCTAGAGATGCATTGCTTTCACAAGAAGCAACACCTGCAACAAAGGCGAGAGTCTTTGGCTTTCATCGAAGTATGGATACTGTTGGTGCTGCTATCGGTCCCATAATAGCTTTGTTATTTTTATTTTTTTATCCAGGGCAATACAAAACACTTTTCTTTATTGCATTTATTCCCGGTATTATTTCTATTCTATTTATTTTTTTATTGAAAGAAAAAAAACAGCCCGTTTCCACAATGGGAAAAGGCAATTTCTTTTCCTTTTTTAAGTATTGGAAAATTGCGAACCCTCAATATAAAAAAGTAGTCACTGGTTTATTATTGTTTGCATTATTCAATAGCTCCGATATTTTTTTATTACTGATTACAAAAGAAACTATTGGTAATACTGTTATTACTTGGAGAGGAGTAAATTTTAATGGAGACACACTTACTATTGCGGCTTATGTTTTTTATAATCTTATTTATGCGATTGGATCTTATCCTTTAGGTGTACTGGCAGATAAATTCAGTTTCAAAAAAATTATTCTATCTGGCTTTTTATTGTTTGCCATTGTATATGGAGGTTTTGCTTTTCATCCTTCACTTGTAGTCATCTTTATTCTTTTTGGAATTTATGGCATTTATGCAGCTGCTACAGAAGGTGTGATAAAAGCATGGATTACTAATTTGTCTGCCAAAGAAAATACTGCTACAGCTATTGGCTTTTATACCAGTTGCGAAAGTGTATGTACATTATTAGCAAGCATTATTGCGGGATTGTTATGGACATCATTGGGAAGTATTTATACATTTCTTCTACCTGCCATCATTAGTACTATCGTCATCGTATATCTCCATTTTTCTGCAGTCAAAAACTATTAATTTTTTATTGAATTTATTATACCAAAAAAAATTGGCATAATAATAGTAGGGATGCAACTATAACATAATAGTAACCATCTGTAGAAAAAAAATCATTTATGAGAAAAGTAGTAGTGCTTTTTGCAATTTTATTTTGCACCGTTTCAGTTTTTGGACAAAGTAAAACTTCCAACAGTTCATCGTATACAACCGCATTAGGTGTTAAGGTATGGGACGGTGGTGGTATTTCATTAAAACATTTTTTTAATGGAAGTAATAATGCCGGTGAATTGATTGGCTATTTCTGGAATAGAGGAATGCGTATTACAGGTCTTTATGAAATTCATGGAAATTTTGCTGATGCAGCAGGTTTAAAATGGTATATCGGACCTGGTGCACACGTTGGATTTTATAACACAAAATATGGTGACGGATCCGTTATCGGTATTGATGGCGTGCTTGGCTTAGATTATAAATTTAAAGGAGCACCTATTAATATGTCACTCGACTGGCAGCCTTCTTTTGAATTTGGCGATGGACGTGGATTCGTAGGCAGCTGGGGAGGATTAGGAATCCGTTACACCTTCTAATATAAAGCCTCGTATTATCAGTGAAAAAGGTTTGTAATTTTTACAAGCCTTTTTTATTTATGATACAAACCCTAATTGTGTTTCTACATCATGATTCAATGCAGGTAATTTTCTTCTTTCAATCAAAAAACTATTGAGCTGTGCAATTTCTCTAAAAATATAATGCTTATCCGCTGCTGCTTTTAAATAATCTTTTCCTGTACTTCCACCAGTTCCTATCCTTGTTCCAATCATTCGATGCACCATATTCATGTGGCGGTAGCGCCATGAACTGAGTTGCTCATCAATTTCCAATAATGCATTTAATAATTGAAATGGTAATTGCAATAATGGATAACCACGATACAACATTATAAATAGTGCTGCTCTACAGGCCGATGATGATAATGTTCTATCTGGCGGAAGATTGCTAGTAAAAACTTCATCAAATGCCGATAGATTATTTTTTTCGGCATTCGCCAAGCTTGATTGATAAATTTCTTTGTAGTTGTTCCAAAAAGATTCATCAGCACCTTCTTTTAAAAAAGGCATTCGTTCCAACCAGCTATTTAATAATTGCAATAACGATTGCGTGCCTTCTGCTTTTTTTATTATTTCAACTTGCTCTGGCCTTAGTTGTGCAGTATAATATTCTTTACCATGACGGTGCTCAAATTTCAAGCCCAGTTTAGCTTCCAGTTCTTTGAATTGCCAGCTTTGGAAACCAGATGCTGGCCGCAACATATCTCTAAAATCTAAAAAGTCCATCGGTGTCATTGTTTCCATAATATCTATCTGATGAACCAACACTCTTAATATAGTGATACAACGACTCAAACGATGCACAACAGTTTGTAATTCCGGCGAATTATCATTCAATGCAGGTTTGCTCATGATTGCAACGACAGAATCTACTTCATGATGTAATTGTTTAAACCATAATTCATATGCCTGATGAATAACGATGAACAACATTTCATCATGTGCAGGCAATTGATGTTTATGACTTTCTGGAAATTGTGCATTGAGGATACTATCCAGTTGCAAATAATCATGATAATGTACTTCCATATGTGCTTTATGAAAAGCGAAAGTAACTTTTATTTATCACGTAGGGAACGCTGAGTTCGCTGAGGATTTATTTTCTTCTCTGCGATCCCTGTATTTTCCTCTGCGTGATAATTTATTTTCACGCAAAGACGCAAAGGCTGATTTTCAGAATATCATTTGTTCACTCTCATTTCAGTATGTAAATGTATTCTCTGTGTTTCAGTGGCATAAAAAAACACTAGTCGAATTCGTAACCAATATCATTGCGATAGGTCATCTTATCGAAAGATACTTTTTGCATTTCTTCTTTGGAGATTTCTACCGCATCAAAAACGGATAAGCCATAAGAACTGATGCAAAAAACCCTTCCGCCATTAGTGACCACTTTATTATTATTATCCTTAGTAGTTCCCATGTGAAATAAAATACTATCGTCAGGATTAATAGCTGATAGGCCTGTTATTTCGAACCCTTTTTTATAATCACCCGGATAACCACCGCTTACTGCTACTATGGTACAAACAGTACGTTTATCGGTTTCAATTTTTATTTTATCTAATTGCTGATTGGATGCAGCAGCTAATAATTCAACCAAATCATTTTTCAATCTTGGTATCACCACTTCTGTTTCCGGATCACCCATGCGGCAATTGTATTCAATCATGTAAGGGTCATCGTTAACAATCATAAAACCAAAGAAAATAAAGCCTCTATATTCTAATCCTTCTTTTTGCAAGCCTTCCACTGTTGGTTTGATAGCTTTCTCTTCAATTTTTTTCATCAACGCTTCATTAGCAAATGGCACCGGGCTTATTGCTCCCATACCACCCGTGTTCGGTCCTGTATCTCCTTCACCGATTCTTTTATAATCTTTCGCTTCGGGAAGTATCACATAATTTTTTCCATCAGTCAATACAAACACAGACATTTCAATTCCTTGCAAAAATTCTTCTATCACCACTCTTTTTCCTGCTTCGCCGAATTTTGCCCGTTGAATCATCAATTCAAATTCTGCAAACGCTTCCAAATGATTTTCACAGATCACTACTCCTTTACCAGCGGCTAATCCATCCGCTTTCATTACAATCGGCAATGAATGGTTTTTTATATATTCAACACCTTCTTGGTAATTATCTAATGTAAATTCTTTGTAAGCCGCGGTTGGGATATTATTGCGCATCATAAAGGATTTGGCAAATGCTTTGCTGCCTTCCAGTTGTGCACCTTTTTTATCGGGGCCAATAACATCCAGATCTTTTAATAGCGGATCGCTGATCAGGAAATCGGTTATTCCTTTTACCAATGGTTCTTCGGGGCCAACGATTACCAGATCAATTTTTTCATCGATGCAGGCTTTTTTAATGGATTCAAAATCGTTGATGCCAATGTTCAAATTTTTGCCACAGAGAGCAGTGCCGGCATTACCGGGTGCAATGAATAGGCTTTCGCATTGAGGGCTTTGAGAAAGTTTGTGAGCAAGGGCATGTTCCCTGCCACCAGAACCGATTAAAAGTATGCGCATGAGTAATTTAATAATTCACCCGATATGGTTCGGGATTAATGATTTGCGAATATCGGGTGTATCCGTTAAAGATTATAGGAAAAATTTTTTGGTGGCTAAATTTCTGTATTTTGGTTGTTCTTATTAAGGACTCTGATTAAATAATTAAAAAAAGCTGTATGACTCAACCCGCAAAACTCGGCAAACACCCTAAAGGTTTGTACATTTTATTCTTTACAGAAATGTGGGAACGCTTTGGTTACTATCTTATGGTAGGAATTCTATTGTTGTTTCTTACTGATGGCACAGGAAAAGGTTTACCAAGAGCAATGGGTACTGATGTAGTAGGAACCTTTATTGCATTGGTTTATTTAACTCCATTCATTGGAGGTTTGCTTGCCGATCGTTATTTGGGATACATTAAATCCATTTTTATTGGAGGTGCGTTAATGGCCGCAGGTTATCTCACTATAGCTTTGCCGGGTGAATACACAGCATATATATCCATGGGTTTGATCATTATTGGAAATGGATTTTTCAAACCGAATATTTCTACTCTGTTGGGCAATATGTACAACAGGCCAGATTTATTACCATTGAAAGACAATGCTTACAATATCTTTTATATGGGTATTAATATCGGCGCATTCTTTTGCAATTTCATTGCTGCTATTTTACGTAATCAAATAGGTTGGCAGGCTGCATTTTCTGCTGCAGGTATTGGATTAATAATTGGTTTGATAACATTGGCAATTAATTTAAAACACATCAAAGAGTATGATGTAAAAAGGCCAATGCAAGCTGGCGACATGCCTACATCAAAAATATTGGGTACGGTATTCGTCCCAATGATCATTTTTGCATTACTTGGTTGGATAATACCTGGTAATGTTTTTGGTAGCGATTCTGCAGATGCATTCATATTTGCTTGTGTTCCTGTAATCGCTTTCTATGTGAATCTTTGGAGAAAGGAACAAGGAGATGCTAAAAAAGGAATTGGTGCTTTGTTATTTGTGTTTGCAGTATCAATTATCTTTTGGACCATTTACAATCAAAACTCAACAGGCTTAACAATTTGGGCAGAGTCACATACTGATCGTTCTATTCCACAATTCATGGAAGCACCAGCCGATGCAGTATACACATTACAGAACTTGGAAACCAAACCGCAACAAGTCGATAGCCTGGATAGTTACATGCGTGTAGTAACAGATGATTCAGGTCATGCAATAAAAACAATGGGGCCTGATCCATATTTTGCTAATATGCCAAAAGACCAGTGGCCACCAAATGGTGTAGCCAAAGTCGGTAACACCGAATTATTTCAATCTATTAATCCATTCTTTATCGTTGCGTTTACTCCGTTGCTTATTTTATTCTTTGCATGGCGAGCCCGAAAAGGAAAACCTATAAGTACCACCAGCAAATTTGCATGGGCATTGATCATTTCAGGATTGAGTGCATTAGTTATGGTGTTTGCGGTAATGTCTGTCCCGAGTATCTATACACATAAGACAAGTTCATTCTGGCTCTTCTTCACCTATGGCGTTTTTACAGTTAGTGAAATATGTTTAAGTCCTATCGGATTATCTTTTGTATCTAAACTAGCACCGCAACGATTAACTGCATTGATGATGGGAGGTTGGTTTATTTCAACTTCATTGGGCGGAAAAGTAGCAGGTGTAATGGCAAGTTCTTGGGATAAAATGCCGGATAAGAGAATTTTCTTCGGAATAATTGCAGTGGCAGCGATACTTGGAGGGTTATTAATTTTCAGCAAGAAAAAATCGCTTGATAAAATTGTGAGAGATAAAACTGGTTCTGCATAATATTTTTCACCATTCATAATAAAGGTGGCTCAAAAAAGCCACCTTTTTATTTTAACTAACAAAGGTTTTATTATCTTACTATTAAACTGCCCTGATTATGTGGAAGAAACATCCGAAGGCATTGCCCTTTCTTTTCTTTTCTGAAATGTGGGAACGATTTGGTTATTACCTGATGATTGGAATCTTCACTTTGTATTTAGAAGATTCTGCCAAAGGTTTTAATATGACTACCAAAGAATCGGCAAGCCTCTATGGTACTTTCATTGCATTGGTATTCTTCACTCCTTTTCTTGGAGGTTTATTAGCAGACAGAGTATTGGGTTATCGCCGATCTATTATTCTAGGTGGTTTATTAATGGGGATCGGATACTGTATGATGGGCATTCACAATTTGAATATGCTCTATTTTTCCATGACGCTGGTTATTATCGGAAATGGTTTTTTCAAACCCAATATTTCTACACTCTTAGGAAATGTTTATTCCACTCCACAGCATTTGCATCAAAAAGATGAAGGCTATAATATTTTTTACATGGGTATTAATATTGGTGCTTTTATTTGTCAATTTTTTGGGGCAGCCATGCAAAATATTTTTGGATGGGGAGGAGCATTTATATTAGCAGGTATTGGTATGTTTATCGGTGTGGTTGTTTTTATTTCTGGAACAAAACACTACGCTGCCTATGATGTACGAAAACCGTTGCAACCAGGCGATATGCCACTATGGAAAATTTTAGCATTAGTCATTTTTCCTTCTATTGTATTTGGATATATCGGTTGGCAATTGAATGGTAATGGTTATATTTTTGATTCTAACTCTACTGATGCATTCATTTTTGCCTGTATCCCTGTTTGCATTTTTTATGGTGTTTTATTAGCAAGAAGTAATAAAAATGAACGTCCTGCAATGGCAGCGATGCTTGCCATATTTGCTGTGGTGATTTTATTTTGGGCCATATTCAAACAAAATGGATCTGCATTAAATACCTGGGCAAATAAATATACTGAACGACATGTAGAAGGTGGAACAGAAAAAGTATTGAGTGCATTAAAACTTACCAAGTCTATTGATTACAAAGCAGACAGTATTACAAAAACAGATGCATTATTTAGAAAAGTAATGGTGGATGGAAAAGAAGTAAAAGAAATTGGTTATCCTGAATATTTTAAAAACATTGATCCAAAAGAAATACCTACTAATGGAAAACCAATAAAAGTATGGGCGCCTAATTTAAGTCAGTCAATCAATCCATTTTGGGTAATTGCATTGACTCCATTAGTTGTTGCATTCTTTACATGGCTTCGCCGAAAAGGAAAAGAACCATCTACGCCAACAAAAATTGCTTTTGGTTTATTTATTTCAGCATTATCTGTTTTAGTGATGATAGCTGCAGTGAAAGCTGGGAGTAATGGCACCGAAAAAGTAAGTGTATGGTGGTTGATTGGCAGTTATGGAGTCATCACTATTGGTGAATTATTTTTAAGTCCCATGGGATTATCCTTGGTTTCTAAATTAAGTCCGCCACGTATTACAGCATTGATGATGGGTGGTTGGTTCGTATCTACTTCTATCGGTAATAAATTAAGCGGCGTACTCGCAAGTAAATGGGATGAGTATGATAATAAAGAAAACTATTTCTGGTTGAATTTTATTTTGCTTGGTGCTGCAGCCATTTTTTTATTTGTATTATTGAAATGGCTAAATAGAGTCATGAAAGAAAAAGGAGTTAATTAAAGAAGCTGCGAGTAACGAGTTGTGAGTTTCGAGTAAGTGTGCTTGAATTAACAATCTTGCAAGTAATACCTCATAAGTTTTATACCTTTCTGTAATAAAAGAACTGCTATGACAGATCAACCAAACAATTTCAAACCCTTTGTGGCTCCTGAAACAAAGATGGCAGAGCTCACCGTAAAATCAATTCTTACTGGTGCTGCTTTCGGAATTATTTTCGGTGCATCAACTGTTTATCTTGCTTTGAAAGCTGGTCTTACAGTTTCTGCTTCCATTCCTATTGCGGTGTTGGCAATTACATTAGGAAGAAAATTTTTAAAGACGACCATTCTTGAAAATAATATTATACAAACCACAGGTAGTGCTGGAGAAAGTATTGCAGCAGGGGTTGTATTCACCTTACCGGGATTTTTATTTTTAAGTGAGCCGGGTAGTGCGAATTTTTTCAACTATTTCACCATATTAATATTAGCCATCTTCGGTGGTATACTAGGAACATTGATGATGATTCCGTTGCGGAGATCATTAATCGTAAAAGAACATCACACACTTCCTTATCCAGAAGGAACTGCCTGTGCTTCTGTTTTAAAGGCAGGAGAAAAAGGAGGTGATTTTGCAAAGACTGCATTCATGGGATTAGGTTTTGCATTTCTATATGCATTGCTTCAAAAAATATTTCGAGTCATACATGAAGCCCCCTATTTTTTTACAAAACAAACCAATAAGATTTTTCCTTCGGCAAGAATAAGCAGTGAGATCACTCCTGAGTACATGGGTGTGGGTTATATCATTGGACCAAAGATTGGAGGCGTATTGGTTGCAGGTGGCGTATTAAGTTGGTTTGTATTCACACCATTGTTGGCAAGTTTATTAAATGATCACGGTGATGTAATTGCATCGCAATTAGCTAAACTTGGTTATTTAAAAGATATTAATACTGCTGGTGGACCTGGCGGTTGGGATCCTGCTACCCATGGGTTTGCTGATTGGTCACAAGCTATTTACCGTGCATATATTCGACAGATTGGTGCGGGTGCCGTTGCTGCTGGAGGTTTTATTACTTTGATAAAAACAATTCCTACAATTATTTCTTCGTTTAAAGGAAGCCTTGGATCATTAAAAAAAGACGGGACAGGTAATTCAGAATCTGTTGTTCCAAGAACTGAAAGAGATTTATCTATCAAAGTCGTTGGTATCGGCAGTATTGTTTTATTATTAGTAATTGCATTAATGCCTAATACATTAATACCCGGCACAAATATCGGTAGTAAATTATTATTAGGTTTGTTAGTAATTGTATTCGGTGCATTCTTTGTTACTGTTGCATCTCGTATTGTTGGATTAATTGGTTCTTCTAATAGTCCGATCAGTGGAATGACGATTGCAACATTGATGGGAACCTGTTTAATATTTATTGCCGTAAAATGGACTGGTCATGTTTATGAACCAATGGCATTAGTTGTTGGTGGTATGATATGCATTGCTGCAGCAAATGCAGGTGCTACATCACAAGATTTAAAAACCGGGTATCTCGTTGGTGCTACTCCTAAATATCAGCAGATAGCTTTATTTGTTGGTGCGATTGTTTCTTCCATTGCAATTGGTGCTACCATAAAAATTTTGGATCAACCAACAGCAGAGATGGCTGCACAAGGTATCCAACATGCGATAGGTACCGACAAATACCCTGCACCACAAGGAACATTAATGGCAACATTAATCAAAGGAATTCTTTCTTTTAATCTTGATTGGCAATTTGTATTGGTTGGTGTATTCATTGCGATTGTTATGGAACTCTGCGGTATAAAGGCGTTGAGTTTTGCCATTGGAATTTATCTTCCTTTATCAACTACATTACCAATATTTATCGGTGGCGCAATAAGAGGTGCTGTTGAATGGCGACAAAAGAAAAAGAAAATTCATGTTTCACCTGAAGAAGAAGATTTAGGCAAAGGAAATTTATTTGCAACTGGTTTAGTGGCTGGTGGTGCTTTGGCTGGTGTGTTGGTTGCTATTCTTTCTTCAATACCTAGTATAAGCAGTAGTCTAGAAAAAGTGAACGCAGAACATGGTTTAACACAAAGCTTGGGAGATAATGGATATAAATGGTTGGGGGTCGCTTTCTTTGCATTAATGGGTTTCATTTTATATAAGATAGCTGTCAATAAACAAAAAGCTTAATTAAAAATAAAAGCCCTTCGCTTGAAGGGCTTTTATTTTATCGAATAATAATTCGCTATATAAAATTCAAATACTCATACTGCTTTGTCAATATGGCTTTATCATCTGCGTTCAACCATTTTTTCAAAACAGTAGCATACACATTTTTAAAATCAATACTGTATTTTAAATCGCCTTCATTCAAATCGCCAAGATTGGGCAAAGGATTAAGAACGCTTTTTTGTTTTAATCCTCCACTGATTAAAAACATATTATTTGCTGTACCATGATCAGTGCCACCACTTGCATTTTGTTCCACTCTTCTTCCAAATTCTGAAAAGGTAAATAACATTACATCTTCAAAACGATGCTGTGCTTTCAAATCTTTTACAAATGCTTTAATTGCATCATTCATTTCTGTAAACAATCGTTGTTGTTGTCCATCCTGATTGATATGCGTATCAAAACTTCCTAATGATACATAATACACTTTCGTATTGATTTCAGAATAAATCAATGAAGCAATAGTTTTCAAACTATTTCCCAAATCTGTTTTGGGATATTCCGCATTGGTCGGGTGTAGCTTACTTTGTTGAAAAATATAATCTGCACTCGACAATGTTTCTGCCATTGTTTTGTATAAATAATCAACCGGCTGCTCTCCTGCTTCGTCTTTATGATTTTTCATAATATCCCTGAAGAATTTTTCATTAGCAGTTCCATATAATCTTCTTGGATCTTTTACAGCAATGCCTTTTATATTTTCACCTTTCAATGCCAAACTCAACACATCATCGATTTCAATTGCCTGTGTTGGTTTATCACAACCATGACATTGCGCATCCAAATAACGGCCTACCCAACCATTCGTCCAATAATCAGTACTTTGACTTGCAGTATGCCATATATCCATACTACGGAAATGTGAACGATCAGGATTTGGATAACCTACATTATTTAAAATAGCCAAACTGCCATCGTCATGTAGTTCTTTAAATGCTGTCAATGCCGGATGTAATCCCACTTCATCTGTAATTGATAATGCTTTATTTTTTGCAATACCCAATTTCGGTCTTGCTTTATAATACAAATCATTCCTTACTGGTATTACAGTGTTCAATCCATCATTGCCACCACTCAATTGCAATATGACTACTACTTTATTTCCTGGCAATACCATACTTTTTCCTTCAAATGCTTTCAGGAATTTTGGTAGCATCAACGATGCTGTTGCCAGTGAACCGATTTGAATAAATTCTTTTCTTTTTAAAAGCATGCTTAAAGCTTTATGCTAAGTGCCAAATGCTTTAAGCATTCAGCATTTAGCGTTAACACAATTGATACTCCGGTGTACTCATAACTTGCATCGTTGCTGTCTTAATAAAATTTTCTCGACCGCTTTGATCGGAATACTGTTTTATTAAATCCATACTCACACTGCTCTTTACTTGTAATAAAGTTGTTGAAATTTTATCTGCAAGATTTTCTCTTGGTACACTTTCATAATGCTGGACATATTGTTTCCATTCTACATTCGCATTAATTTGCTGACGACGCATACCACCATAACCACCTGCTTGTTTCACTCCACCTTTCTCTTTAGTTTTCATCTCCCCATTCGCATCTTTCATTCCCATCATCGTATCATCATCATCTTTAGGGCTTACATTCATTTCGTCCACATCATTGATCAATTTCGGAATTCTCATCCGCATCATTAATGATGAACTATCTATCCATGCCTTTCCACCCGGCCAACCCGCAACATTTGGTGGATAAAATAATAACTGCCCCAATATTCTTTGCAACAACATCAATGCTTCTTCATTCTCTAATTTCATTGGCAGCATTCGTTGAATACCCACTAATAATTCAACAGGCGATTTTATTTTAGCCCCGACATTTTTTTCTTCATAAAACCAATCGCTGGTAAAAATATCTTCCATCAATTTGCTGATTTCATAATCACTTTTATAAAAGCGATCAGCCAGCCATTCTACCTTTTCGTTATCTATTTTTTCGTTTACAAAAAATTTATACACCTTCTGAGTAATATACTTTGCCGTTTGTTTTTGATCCAATAAAATATTCAACACTTCTTCGCCATCAAAGTTTCCTGTTTTTCCTAATACCGTCTTACTACCAAAATCATGTTGAAACCTTCTGAACTGAAATTCACCTTTTACATTGGCACCCCATCCTGTAAAAGCTCTTGCTGCTTCTTTTACATCATGCTCAGTGTAATTACCGCGACCAAGTGTAAATAATTCCATTACTTCCCGGGCAAAATTTTCGTTAGGGTGATCTTTTTTATTTTGTTGATTGTTTAAAAAATTCAACATCGCTGCTGATTTAGACACTTCTTTCAACAATGTTCTAAAACTGCCCAATGCATTTGTTCGTATAACGTCCAATAGTCCTTGCTGATAAAAAACATTTAGATTGCGACAAGCAAAATGCCCATGCCAGAAGAACGCCATCTTTTCTCTTAATTGTGATGCGTTGTTGACCATCTCATGCATCCAATACATATTCAAGTTGCGAACGCCTTCACGATTTTTTTGTTGGATTTTTTTCCGCTCATCTTTATCCATTTCTTTTTTCTGTTGACGACCTGCTTCTTCAATTCCCATCAATAATCCTTTTAAATAATCATCAGCCACATCAATAAACTCTGGTTTTTTATCCGATGCTTTTACTAATGCTTTATAAAATTGTTTGGGAGAATATTCAGAAAGATCGCCGAGTTGCTCCACGGCTGGTCCAAAACCGGCACGCCACATGAGGTGCTGATTTTTCATTTGATTGGTCAACGACATGAGGCTAACATTTTAGTTTCAGACTATTAGGATGCAAGTAAGTTTAAAAGCTATTTCATTTATATCAAACCTAACGCCAAAAGACTATCATTATTTCCTGTTAGAATGATTTAAACAAATAATATGAAATGATATTTAATAAAATCCAGTATGTAAAAACTTTATTTAGATGCATTTGCCTTCACATAAGCAGTGAGGTGCACAGATTGCTCTTCATTCAGTCTGGCTTTTGGAATCATGGATGTTAAAATTCCTTCCCATCTTTTTATGGTGTATTGTTCTGTTTTTGGTAAATCGTGGCAGCGGGCACACCTGCTTATATAAATTGTTTTTCCTAATGCCAGATCAGCGGATACAGCAGTAGTGGGTTTCGATGGATAAAAAGGTTCGATATTTCTTTCTGTAATAACAGGAACTGCCTTTTTATGGCAAGCTATAATAAAGAAAAGGCCAATTGTAATAACTATTGTTTTTTTCATGGTTGTTTTAAAAGTAATTCAACTAAAAATTTTAAGGAATTTTTCTTTTTGGACAGTTGTTTATAAAAAAAGTTACATGGTACGAATCGAATAAGATAAAATTCAAATATATTTATTAGTCAATATTTCCTACACACTAAAATAAACAGATTATTTTATGAGAAAATTACTTGCATTGCTTGCGGGAAGTTTTTTAATTGTGATGGGGTGTAACAAATCCTCTTCACACGAAGAAGAAAAAGAAATGGAAGGGGAAGATATAACTGCTACCCAGCGCCGATGTTCTTCTGATGACGTATTACAGGAACAATTAAAATCAGATCCATCATTGCGCAAACGTATGGATGCTATTGAAGAATTTACCAAACATTTCAAAGACAATCCTGACATGGGCCGCAGGTTAGCTGATGGCACCATTGAGATTCCAGTTGTATTTAATGTGCTTTACAGAACTGCTGCACAAAATATATCAGTAGCACAATTACAATCACAAATTGATGTATTGAATGAAGATTATGCTGCCGCTAATGCAGACTATAATCTTACTGCTACTTACAACAGTGTGAAGTCGGGAGATATCGGAATTAAATTTGTATTGGATAATGTAGTTCGTAAATCAACTACAAAAACAACCTGGAGCACTAATGATGCTATGAAAAAAAGTGGACAAGGAATCGCACCAACTAGCCCAACTACAAAATTGAATATATGGGTTTGTAATATGGGTGGTGGTATTCTCGGGTATGCGCAATTTCCAGGTGGTGCTGCTGCTACCGATGGAGTAGTATTAGATGATAATGCTACTGGAAGAACTGGTACTGCTGCTGCACCTTTTAATAAAGGAAGAACTGCAACGCATGAAGTAGGCCATTGGTTGAACCTTCGTCATATATGGGGCGATGCTACCTGCGGGAATGATCAGGTTGGTGATACACCATCTCATAATACTGCGAACTATGGTTGCCCTGCAGCAGGACATAAAAGCACCTGCTCAGGAACTCCTGTAGAAATGACGATGAACTATATGGATTATACTGATGATGCTTGTATGTATATGTTTAGCGCAGGACAAAAATCAAGAATGCAGGCTGTGTTTGCAGTAGGTGGACCAAGAAGCAGTTTTGCTCAATAAGTATTGACTAAGTATTTGTACAATAAAAAAGTTGCCCCGCATTTTGTGGGGCAACTTTTTTTATCGAGAATCAATTCAGGAAATTAATGTCGAACCGAAATATTCTTTTATTGCTGCCGGCAATTTTATTCCTTCAGCAGATTGATTGTTTTCTAATAAACAAGCAATGATTCTTGGCAATGCCAATGAACTTCCATTCAATGTATGCACCAATTGCATTTTTCCATTGGCATCTTTATAACGGGTTTTCATTCGATTGCTCTGGTACGTTTCAAAATTACTTACTGAACTTACTTCCAACCATTTCTCCTGTGCAGCACTATACACTTCAAAATCATAAGTAATAGCAGAAGCAAAACTCATATCGCCACCACATAGTCTTAGAATACGATAAGGCAGTTCCAATGATTCTAATAGTTTTTCAACGTGTGCTACCATTTCGTCCAAGGCTTCATAACTTTTATCATAGTGAACGATTTGTACAATCTCAACTTTTTCAAATTGATGCACCCGATTTAATCCACGAACATCTTTACCAAAACTTCCAGCTTCTCTCCTAAAACATGGAGAGTAGGCTGTCATTTTTATTGGTAAACTTTCTTCTTTTACAATTTCATCACGATAGATATTCGTAACCGGAACTTCTGAAGTAGGGATCATATAATATCCATCTTCAGGCATATGATACATTTGTCCTTCTTTATCGGGCAATTGCCCTGTTGCATAGGCAGACGCTTCATTCACCATAAATGGCGGATGATACTCTGTATAACCTGCTGCTGTATTATAATCTAAAAAATATTGGATCAATGATCGTTGGAGTTTAGCACCTTTGCCTTTAAATAATGCAAAACCACTTCCGGTGATTTTAGCACCAGTTTCAAAATCAACGATGTCATATTTTTTTATCAAATCCCAATGCGGAACAGATCCTTCAGGCAGTTGAGGTTTTTTTCCTCCTTCTCTTACCACTACATTATCAGCAGGAGTTTTACCCGCTGGTACTAAATCAGAAGGAAGATTAGGAAGTTTTACTAACTCATCCTGCAATTGCCTTTCTACAGTTGCTAATTTTTCTGTGATTGGTTGCAATGCAGATTTCAATGTCGCCACTTCTTGTCGCTTAGCAGTTGCTTCATCACTTCTGCCCTGTCCCATCAATGCACCTATTTCTTTGGAAGTACTATTTACTTTGGATTGTGTAGTATCAAATTCTAACTGTAATTTTTTTCTTTCATCATCCAATGAAATGATCGTATCCACCAAACCTAGCTCTGAAAAATTTTTGATCGCTAGTTTGTCTTTTACCGCCTGCGGATTTTGCTTTAATACCTGTAACTGCAACATCTTAATTTCAATTTTCGCAAAGATAATTGAACCAATTTTATTCATATAAAAAGCCGGAACGTTTGACAATTCCGGCTTTGCAATCATTTTTAAATTATTTACACACACAAATCAATTTCATCGGCTGGCAATCCATACATAAAAAATTCTTCTGCCTTTCCTGCTTTTATTTCTATTACAATACAGCCATAAGACCGTTTGAAATAGAGATATCTTGCACCTTCATCGTCTTTGATTTCACCTTCTGGTTTACCAAATAATTCAATTAATTGCGCATCTGTTTTTCCGAATATTTCAATAGAACATTTTCCAGTAAACCCTTTACGAATATTTATATTGTCTTTGCCTGTATAAAAATAAAAATTGTGCCTACTGTAAAAAACACCGCCTCCACAATTTTCAGCAGAGCCATCTTTCGTTTGACCTGTGAAACAAGGGAATTTTTTCTTTACCTCATCAGGACTTGTGGTAACGGATAAATCGTTCAATGTTCCTTTGTCTATATCAACAAAAAGATTATCGCAGTTTTGTGCTTTAGCAGCAGGAATTATTAAAAGTAATAAATAGAAAAGGATAAGTTTTGGCATAATAAATATTTACTTAAATATATAAAAAACTTGTTCTGAAAAGAAGCAGTTTTTAAAGAAGTCGAACATACATAATGAATTGGTATTTTTGCGAAATGAGAGCAAATGATGACCTGCAACAAAGATGGTGGAACCTGGAAGCGAAACTGGTAGAACGTTTTGAAAAAAAACCTGATTTGGAAGCCATTCTTTTTCTGATCGGCATACAGGAATTTGGTGGTATAAAAGAAAAATTTACCAAAGAACAAAAGCAGGATTTAATGCATGTAGCGGTTTGCGAGTTACTTTCTGTAAGTGGTTATTATGAAATGGAAGGAGTGGATGTAGATGGTTGGCCACATTTCAAGCAATTAAAACCAATGCCGGATATGGATGCAATAGAACAGGAAAATTTTATAAAAGATCATGTTTTATTGTATTTTGAAAATCATGACTTCTGACCACTGATTAAATGATTAAAATGATTGTAACAAAAAGAATATTTTTGTTTTTTGTTTTTTTTCTTGGCTTTTTTATTGCCACTGAGGCACAGAAGGATTCAACAATTAGCAAGAAGGATCGCAAGAGAGATGTTTTACTACAAACTAATTATGGTGATATAGTTATTCGCCTGTCTGATTCTACACCATTGCACCGCGACAACTTTTTAAAACTAACCAAAGTTGGTTTTTACGATAGTATTTTATTTCACCGGGTTATACAAAAGTTTATGATACAAACTGGTGATCCTACGAGTAAGACTGCTCCTGCTGGTACCCTATTAGGAAACGGTGGGCCTGCTCAAAAAATTCCTGCTGAAATAAGAAAAACACTATTTCATAAAAAAGGAATGTTGGGAGCAGCAAGGGACAACAATCCTGAAATGGCAAGCAGCGGCAGCCAATTTTATATTGTCGTTGGAAAAGTATTTACTGACGCTGGATTAGATTCAGTAGAAACATATCGATTGAAAAGAAAAATTCCTATGGAACAAAGAGAAATATATAAAACAATTGGTGGCACGCCACATCTTGATCAAACTTATACCGTATTTGGACAAGTAATGAAGGGCATGGATATCGTTGAAAAAATTTCTTTAGTTGCTACAAGTAAAGGCACTGATAGAGACAGGCCTTTAGAAGATGTAAGAATTATAAAAGGAAAACTAATTAAACGAAAAAAACATTGATCGACTTTCTGGTTAGTGGTTGTAAAAAAAGAAGCCCCGAAAAATTTCGGGGCTTCTTTTTTTATTGGAATAAATTATAATTATTGACCTATGCCGCCACCGCTTTGTGTACGGTTCTTCTCTTCTTCTGAAGCATCTTTACGATTTCTTGCAGCCTTTACTTGGTTATTACCAAAACGATAGCTGAAGTTTACTTTAAACTGGCGGCTTTCAAAGTTTCCGCTTGCAATCGTTGTTTGACTTGCAAAGTTGCTTGTGCCTTTCCATTTCAACGTTTTAAAGATATCACTTACAGATGTTTTCAAACTTCCTTTCCCTTTGAAGATAGTTTTTTGAACACCTCCGTCAATAGACCAAATGGCATTGCTTTTAAATGTTCCCTGCCAGATAGATGGGGCGTTATAAAAACCACTTACTTCAGCAGTCCAGTCTTTTTTCTTACCAAACTTCAAACTATTCTGCATATAGATATTATACGAGAATACATTCAAGTTGATTTTACGGTTACCACCACCAAAGTCAGCTTTGTACATTGAATAATAAGTGTTCAAATTAGTAAACAACATATAATTTTTGTACATGAAAGGATAGCTAATATTCAAACTTGTTATATCCTGTGTCGCTAAATTTTCTTTAGTAATGAAAGATTTAGATTTTTCAGCAGTGTCAATCAATTGAGTAAATACATCCGCAACATGGCTGTAGCTAAGCTTAGTTGTCAATTTGTATTTATAGATATTCGTTACAGAAAAACTATTAGTGTATTGAGGCCTTAAATTAACATTACCTTTTTGATAAGTGTATTCATCCAGTTTAAATTCAAATGGATTCAAATCTTGGTATGCTGGACGATCAATTCTACGGCTGTAAGAAAGGCTCCACTGTTTCATTGGATTTTTATTGAACGTAATGGCTGCACTTGGGAAAAGGTTAGTATAGTTACGTTTAATAGTTTGCTTACTTGATGTATTGACGGATCCATTGCTGTTTAAGCCATAAGAATCACCTGCATTATTAGTATTTTCTAATCTTAATCCTACCTGAATCATAAAGCCTTTTTTCATGTACGGCTTATTATAATTCACATACACAGCATTGATATTTTCCGAGTAATCGAATTGGTTACTTCTTGCAACATCCAATGTTTTATTAGCGCCAGCTACATTATAGCGGCCAAAATTATTATCCGTGTTTACTTCAGACACCTTAAATCCAAGCCCGAGTTTACCACCTTTAAAATTTTGTTCGTAGTCTGCCTTCAAAGTATAAATATCAATATTGGTTGGTGTAATGAAATTATATATTGACCGACTTAATTCAGTTGTCATCGAAGGATTATAATACACATTCGGCTGTAACTGATCACTTTTAATTCTGAAAGTACCATAATCTGCATCAACTGATAAGTCGTGACCTGCTGTATCAACGAAGTGATAGTTCAAATTAAAATTGACATTGTTTCTTTCCGACTCACTGATATTATTTGCAGTAAGTATTTTCGTTAAAGTGTTTGTTGGTTTATAAATGATATTTGTTTTACCATCTGTAGTGATACCATTATCTGAAAAATTTCCGTTAACCAACACTCCAAAAGTATGTTTGCTATTGATGTAATAATCTGCGCCGGCTTTGAACCCATGGCTTTCATTCTTCATTCGCATGATATTGCGCTGGTCAAACACAGTATCTCCTAATGAACGGTATAACTTAAATACATTATTGTTCGTGCTTTTGTTGTAGTTATAGTTACCAAAAACGTTAACCTTTTTACCTCTGTTGTTCAAAGAAATACCGCCATTGTATTTTGGAAAATTACCGATGGCATAGCCTGCATTCACAGAACCATTCGTTCCAAACGATTTATTTTTCTTCAAACGAATATTAATAATACCGGCATTACCTGCTGCATCATATTTGGCAGAAGGGTTGGTAATAATTTCAATCGATTCAATTTGTGAAGACTGAAGATTTTTGAGAAACGCTGTTAAATCAGCACCTGATAATGGAGATGGTTTCCCATCAATATAGATTTGCACGCCATTTTTACCAGAAAGGCTGACATTATCATCTTTATCTATTGTAACGCCTGGTGATTTACGAAGCAGTTCCAATGCGTCATTACCAACAGAGTTGATAGTACCTTCTACATTTAAAATTGTTTTATCTGCCTTTACTTCAATCATCGGCTTTTTGGTAGTTACTGTCACACCAGCCATTTCAGCAGATACTTTTTTCATTTCAATATCAGGAATGCTAATATCGCTTGTCACTTCAAATACTGCCGAATAAGCTGGTAAATATCCAATATGGGAAGTGCTTATTAAGAAGCTACCTGTGCCTGAAGGGATAGAAAACTGTCCGTCATTATTTGTTACGGATAATTTTACTACAGAAGAATCTTTTGCACGAAGCAGGGAAACCGTTGTTTTGTCCAATCCTTTACCTTGATCACCTTTTACTAATCCGGTGATTTTTTGTGCATTGGCTACTGAAGATATCAGTCCCAAACTCACCAAAATCATTGCTAACTTTCTCATTTTTAATCTGTTTTATAGTTTACGGCGCAAATATAACTCTGTGTCACCCAATTGTAAAAGCAGAAACCGACCAACGGCCTTTATAAACTCCTGAACGGCATAAAAGTTCCGGTGAACTGCGAAAGGGGATTTGGTCAATGTTTTTGCCAAATGGCCCAAAAAAACCTCCACCAAGTGTTGAATCTAAAGCCGTTTTGCTCATATTTGCAACTCTAAAACGTTCAGTATGAATTTTCCAGCAAATCTCCGCTACACCAAAGACCACGAATGGATAAGCCTTGAAGGCAATGTTGCCACTATTGGTATCACCGATTTTGCTCAAAGAGAGCTGGGCGATATCGTTTATGTAGAAGTAGATACGATCGGCAAAGCGCTGCAAGCAGGAGTAGTTTTTGGAACTGTAGAGGCGGTAAAAACAGTTTCTGATTTGTACTTACCAGTAAGTGGAATCATTACTGAATTAAATCCTGACTTAGCTAATGCCCCAGAATCTGTAAATAATGACCCATACGGAGCTGGGTGGATGATCAAAATGACGGTTGACAATCCTGCTGATGTAGCAGCATTGTTAGATGCTGCGGCGTATGAAGCAGTAGCTGGCTAAAATCTATCCTTAAATCTATTACGTATATGGGAACGGTACAATTACTGTTATAATACTTGTATCTTAACCAACAATTTTGAACCTCAAAACTTCATACAGCGAACAAGAGCTGGTGGCTTCATTGCAACAACGCAATGAACAAGCCTTTAGTTATTTGTATGAAAATTACTCCGGCGCATTGTTTGGAATTGTAAATGCTATCGTTACCGATAAAGAGATTGCACAGGATGTGCTTCAAAATGTTTTTGTGAATATTTGGAAAAAGATCGAATCCTATGATCCGTCAAAAGGAAGATTGTTTACCTGGATGTTGAACATTGCACGAAATGCAAGTATTGATGAAGTACGATCAAAAGGTTTTAGGGATTCTCAAAAAAACCAGTCATTACAAGAGAACGTAGATATAGCAGGTGCAGTTATAGGACCAGCAATTGATGATGTGGGATTGAAAAAAGTATTGACAAAGCTGAAAGGTGAATTAAGAATTTTAGTAGACATGTCGTACTTCCAGGGTTTTACTCATGAAGAAATATCAAAAGCACTCAACATACCTTTGGGTACAGTAAAAACCAGAATACGAAGCGCATTGACACAATTAAGAACAATGATTTAATTAGAAGTGAATATAAAAGAATACATATCGAGTGGAATTGTAGAGAGCTATGTGCTCGGCCTCGCTTCTCCAGAAGAAAGAACTGAGTTTGAGCAAATGTGTAAACAATATCCTGAGGTGTTGGCAGCGAGAGATGCTTTCGAATTGGCTATTGAAAAACAAGCAATGGATAATGCTATTGCACCACCTGCATCATTGAAGAATAAAATTCTTGGAGCAATTGATTCATCATCATCTGCTACTAAAGTTATTCCAATGCAGGGCAGCACTCCTGTAAGAAATATGAATTGGTTGAAGTATAGTGCAGCCGCTTGTCTATTGTTATTAGCAGGAAGTATTTATTTCAATGTTAGTTTATCGAATAAGAACAAAGCATTAGAAGCTAATAATAAAACATTGGAATCTAATTATAATAACACAGTAGCAGAACTAAGTGATATCAAAAAAGATATTGAGGTACTACAATCAAACCCGAATGTGAAGATGGCAGCAATGGGTGGACTACCTGTTTCTCCTACTTCATTTGCAACCGTATATTGGGACACTACTTCACATGATGTATATCTTTTAGCCAATAATTTACCGGCTCCTCCAAGTGACAAGCAATACCAATTGTGGGCTTTACTCGATGGAAAACCAATTGATTTGGGTATGCTTGATTATGATTTAAAACAAAAGAAACTTCTTGTAAGAATGAAAAATGCAAGCGGCGCACAAGCCTTTGCAGTTACTTTAGAGAAGAAAGATCGCCCCAACCCTTCTTTACCCGGCGGTGATATGTATGTAATGGGTAAGCTTTAATAAGCAATTTTTGTTGCAAATATTTTTTACAAAAGTATTCTCATCAATCACTGAGAATAATAATTTCTTTAAATCTAAAAGAAGGCTAAAGTCGTAACTGATCAAATACCCGGAAAGTTTCGGAGTTGAGGTGTTGCCATAAAATAATAAAATTATTTCCTTGAGAACGCTTCATTATAGATCAATGCTATAGTAAGTCTTGGTTCTATAGTTGGTTAAAAACAAGGGGCCTCTTTTGGGGCCTCTTTCTTTTTGCAATTGTTAGAAGTTGATTGAAAAAATCTTCTTTATTATTGCAAAAATATTCTCTTGAAAAAAATTAAACCGAACATTTTTCCTGCAATCTTTTGGATCATAATTTCTACTATTCTTTTGATCATTCCAGGTTCAGCATTACCACAAGAAAATTGGTTAGGTAAAATATGGTTTGACAAATGGGTGCATATTGGGATGTTTTCGATAATGGTATTTTTAATTTGCTGGGCAATTCATAAAAAATATCTACATCAAAAACTAATAACTGTTTTTTTATTTGTTGCTGCTGGTTGTCTTTCTTATGGTATTGGAATGGAGTTCGTCCAAAAATACTTTGTTGCTAATCGATCATTTGACGGAGGAGATATCATTGCAGATGCTATTGGCTGTACAATAGGCTACTTATATAGTAAGCGGAGTTTATATAAAAAATTGACCCCTGTGGAAACAGGGGTCGCAACCAAAACTAACTGCTTATGAGAAAATTGACTGTCTTTATAATGAGTTTCTAAATATCTTGTTTGAATGTATAACGCAAATTTACTGCCGATAGTATGATGTTCGCTGTTAATGAAAGTTTAAAAGAATCATTTCAGTAAATCCCCTTAGTAAACAATCGTATTTCTATTACTTACAACTGTTCTGTTTTATTAACGGCTACCATCAAACAAAGAACTTACATTTATAAGACGCAAGAACCTATCCATTCCTTCAAAATTTCGTGCCAAAATTTCGTTAATGCGCAAAAAATAAAAAAAGCCTTCTGCAATGCAGAAGGCTTCGATCATTTATACCATTATAATTACTTAGAGATAAAGCCTTTAATTAAATCAAATAATCCCTTACCTCCGCCAGAAGACTGTTCTGCCTGATTTTGCTGGGCACCATTTGTAACACGGCTAATGATATCCTGCAAATCAAAACCACCACCGCTATTTCCTGCATTCGAATCATTACCACCAGTGAACTGATTAATCAAATTTTGAAAGTTAAACCCGCCACCTCCCGATTCACCAGCTACTTTACCCCCTGTAAGAGAACCAATAAGGTCGTTTAAATCAAAAGAATCATTCTCTGGACTATTATCTTGGGTACGGGTTACCAAATCATTTACAACATTTGGTATCAAAGCATTTGAAACACTACTAGCTTTCTCAGGACTCATTTTAAATTTAGTCACCAATTTGCTGATAAAATGCCCCACCATCATTAATACCATTGGATTTTTCATTAGGCTGCCGATACCACCACTTTTATTACTTGCGTTGTTTCCACCGCCACCGGTAAACATAGAAATAATATCCTGTAACCCGCCACCAGCAAGCATATTCTGCATACCACCTGTGATGGTATGAGTAGCTTCCGATAGCACATCATTATTTACATCGTTGGAAATTTCAGGGTTGTTGACTACTGTCTCCTGACCGAAACGTTTTACGAGATCTGCAATTTGCTCTAACATAATGTTTGGTTTAGATAATCAAGTTAGGCTTTTAAAATAAATGGTTGCGTCAAATAAAAAAATTATTGCTGTTTGGTCAGCTTCTCTGAGTTTTCAGCAAACTGCAATGCATCCAACAATTCATCAATAGCTCCATTTATTACTTCCTGTAAATTATAAAGTGTCATCCCAATGCGATGATCGGTTACCCTTCCTTGGGGAAAATTATAGGTTCTTATTTTGGCACTTCTATCACCTGTACTTACCAAACTTTTTCTATGACGGGCAATTTCATCCTCTTGTTTTCTTACTTGTTCTTCATACAATTTTGTCCGCATCATCTGCATCGCTTTTTCCCTATTGCCTAATTGCGAACGTTCTGTTTGGCAAACCACCACCAAGCCAGTAGGAATATGCGTTAACTGCACTTTTGTTTCCACCTTATTTACGTTCTGTCCACCAGCACCACCACTTCTTGATGTTTCCATTTTTACATCAGCAGGATTTAATTCAAAATCCACTTCTTCTGCTTCCGGCATTACAGCCACCGTAGCTGCAGAAGTATGCACCCGTCCACTACCCTCTGTTTCTGGCACCCGTTGCACACGATGTACACCACTTTCAAATTTTAAAATACCATACACATCATCTCCCGTTACTTCCAACTGAACTTCCTTGTATCCACCCACCGTCCCTTCGTTCTCACTTAATATGGCTGTTTTCCAGCCTCTTCTTTCACAATAGCGGATATACATCCTCAATAATTCTCCGGCGAACAAACTGGCCTCATCACCTCCTGTACCGGCACGTATTTCCATGATGGCATTTTTATCATCCTGTGGATCTTTTGGTATCAGCAATTGACGGATATGAGCTTCCAATTGTGTTTTCTTTTCGTCCATAGCAGGTGCTTCCATCTTTGCCAATTCTCTCATTTCTTCATCGCCGCCTGCCAGTGCTTCTTTATAAAATTCAATATCCTCCAACACCTTTTTATAATCATTGTAAGCAACTACAATTTTTTCCAGGCTGCGATATTCTTTACTGGTTTCAGCAAATCTTTTGTTGTTGCCTACAATTTCAGGATTGGTAAGCGCTACACCTAATTGGTCAAATCTTGCTTTTATGGCTTCTAGTCTGTCTAACATAATGAAGGAAATTCCAAATATTTAAATTCTAAATCTCAATTGGATTGAGGCGGCAAAATTAATGATTTGACTTCGCTTAGGCGGGATGATATTTTGTAATTTGCCGGATGCCGCATTTAAAATTCGCAGGAGATAAATTATTTGATGGCTATCGTTTTTTAGAAGATGGTAAGGTAGTAATTACCGATGAAAAAGGAGTAATTGAAAACATAATTCCTAAAACAGAGGCGGGTGATGATATTCAATTTTTTAATGGTATTCTTTCACCTGGTTTTATTAACTGTCATTGTCATTTGGAGTTAAGCCATATGAAAGGCATCATTCCTGAATCAACAGGTTTGATAGATTTTGTATTGAACGTAGTACAGCAGCGGCATTTCCCCGATGAAGAAATTTTGCAGGCCATTGAAAAAGCAGAAGATGAAATGGTGGCAAATGGTATTGTTGCAGTGGGTGATATATGCAATAATGCATTAACGGTTTCTCAAAAAACAAAAGGCCGTATCTGGTATCATAATTTTATTGAAGCAAGTGGTTTCAATCCACAGATTGCTGAACAACGGTTTCAACGAAGCGTTGAATTTTTCAGGGAGCATTCTAAAAACTATTCCATACCTGTTGAATCGAACTCCATTGTGCCCCATGCACCTTATTCCGTAGCAAATGAATTATGGGATTTGATTATCAATTTTCCAGGCAATCATTTATTGACGATACACAACCAGGAAACAGCCGCCGAAGATGAATGGTTTATAAAAAAAGAAGGAGGCTTTTCAAAGCTATATTCAGCAATGAATATTGATACTAACTTTTTTCAGGCTTCAGGGAAAAGCAGCTTACAAACTTACTTGCCAAAGTTTTTACATAATCAATCGGTCATCTTAGTTCATAATGTTTATACGAACGAAGCAGACATTCTCTTCAGCAAGCAATCAGCGATCAGCGATAAATTATTTTGGTGTTTATGCCCCAATGCAAACCAATATATCAGTCAACAATTACCGGAGATTGACTTATTAATAAAACATGATTGTGAAATAGTGTTGGGAACCGACAGCCTTGCATCCAATCACCAATTAAATATTTTAGAAGAGATAAAAACTATTCAGCAATCTATTCCATCAATTAATAATGAAACATTATTGAAATGGGCAACCAGCAATGGCGCAAAAGCCTTGCAAATGGATTCCTTATTAGGAGGTTTTGAAAAAGGAAAACAGCCGGGAATAATATTATTAGAAAATGATTTTTCAACAATCAAAAGACTGATATAAAAATTTCAAAGTGAAACTCATTACCTGGAATTGCAATATGGCTTTTAGAAAAAAAGCTGCATTTGTTTTAAAACACAAACCAGATATTCTTATCATCCCCGAATGTGAGCATCCTGATAAATTGAAATTTCCTGAAGGCAGCATTGTACCAAAAGATATATACTGGCATGGCATCAATCAACATAAAGGGTTAGGAGTATTTTCTTTTTCTGATTACCGTTTCAAAATTGCTGATGAACACAATCATGATTTTCGAACCATATTACCACTGATCGTTACAGGAGGAAAAATTGATTTTACACTTTTTGCTATATGGGCAAATCATCCGCCGGATAAAGGATTCGAATATGTTGGACAAATTTGGAAGGCATTGCATCATTATAAACATTTACTAAAAAATCAAAAGACGATTCTCGCAGGAGATTTTAATAGCAATACTATTTGGGACAAGCCTCGGCGTGAAGGAAACCATTCTGATGTGGTGAAATTATTATCCGATAAAAAAATCTTCAGCACCTATCATAAATTTCATAATAAAGAGCAAGGAAAAGAAAAACATAATACTTTGTTTCTGTACCGGCATAAAGACAAACCCTATCATTTGGATTATTGTTTTGCTTCAGAAGATTTTGCAGATAAAATTGTTGAAGTGAAAATCGGCACACATGCAAAATGGACATCATTAAGTGATCACACACCACTCATGGTAAAGTTTGATATCTAACCTAGTATTTCTCTCAGCACCGGCAAGCTTTTCATTGTACCAAAATCATGAATATGCAATTTGTAATAGGTTTCATATACAAACAACAAGTTGCGGCGAAAATCATGATTGAGTTTTATATCAATTAACTCATCAGGCTGTTGCACTTTTAATAATTGCGAAGTGACAGCTGCTTGTTGTTGTTCTAAAAAATAAGGATGCTGTGGCTGTTCTGAAACAAAACTTCCCTCTTTCATATCTAAATAAGAATTTTCCTCACTATAGTTATCATCAATTCTAAAACCAAAAAAATGGGTGAGGTGCAATGCAAAAAACAAGGGCAAATTGGCTACAACTGTTCCATTACTTTCATCCAATTTCATAAATATATCCTCCGCAAAATGAAAAAGGTCTGGATTGCTTTCTGGTTGTTTGAGGCATTTGGTAAACAACTCGATCATAAATAACGCTACCGTATTCTTTCTTACATCTGATAAAATATGTTGATATAAGTAAGCCCATCGAAATTCTTTAATGCGATTGAGATGTTTCAACTCATTGTGATAAACAACCAAATCGAGAATGGCTGATGGTTGAAACAAATTGGCTTTCGCTGTTCCTTTTTTTGATGCTGTCCTTACACCATTTACCAAATAAGATTGCACGCCAAATAACTCAGTATAAAGCGTAACAATCATGCTTGTTTCGCCATATTTCACAGTTCGTAATACAATGCCTTTTGTTTTATGTAGTTTATCCGGCATTTCTTGTTCAGCTTAAAAAATATAATTCGCCCATATCTCAAAAGTATCACAAAACAGGAAAGACCCTGTTGGGCTTTTTTTCTTTTCTTTGCGCAATGTGGCAAAGCATAGGACGATTCATTCTTAAATACCGATTACCGTTATTGTTGGTACTCGCAGCATTGACAGGTTTTATGGCTTACCGGGCCAGCAAAGTGCAATTGAGTTATGATTTTTCGAGGGCCATTCCGCTCAATAATCCCAAGTACATCGCCTATCAAGAATTTCGCAAAAAATTTGGCGAAGATGGTAACCTGTTGGTGATTGGAATACAAACCAATAAACTCTTTGAAGAAAAAACATTTAACAGCTATGCCAATTTGCTGCGCAATCTTAAAAAAGTAAAAGGCGTTGATGATATTATTTCAGTTCCCTCTGCAGTTAATCTTGTAAAAGTTGCAGAAACAGAAAAGTTAAAAGCTGATACTATTTTTCCAGATCGGATTTTATCGCAAGCAGAAATAGATAGCACCAGCCGCATTTTTTTAAGCCTTCCCTTTTATCAGCATTTATTATACAATCCTGAAACTAGTGCGTGGTTGATGGGCGTTCGCATCAATAAAGATCTGATGGCATCCAAAGACAGGATTAATATTGTTCACACTATCGGTAATATGGCGGATGAATTTGGCAAAGCAAATAGTATTACTGTTTACAAAAGTGGTTTGCCACATATTCGCACCGAATTATCTGTACGTATCACTAAGGAGATGCGCTTCTTTGTTGCAGCATCACTTATTTTATCAGCAATCATTTTATTGGCATTCTTCCGTTCCTTCAGCGCCATGTGGTTGTCATTAGTAGTGGTATTGATTGGAGTGGTGTTTAGTTTTGGTACAATAGAATTGATGGGTTACAAAATCAGCATCTTAAATGCATTGATTCCGCCATTGATTGTGGTGATTGGCATTCCTAACTGTATTTACTTCTTAAATAAATATCATACGGCGTTTGGTGAAACTGGCGATAAGAAAAAGTCATTGGTGATGATGGTGGATCGAATGGGTGTGGTGACATTGTTTTGCAACGTAGCCGCTGCTATTGGTTTTGCTGTGTTTGCATTGACACAAAGCCAGATACTAAAAGAATTTGGTTTTGTAGCGGGCATTAATATCATGTTGCTTTTTGTTATCTCTTTGATTTTTATTCCTGCAGTATTGAGTTATTTACCAGTACCAAAATCAAGGCATACAAAATATTTACATAATCCCCGTCTCAATCGCTGGCTGGATCGTTTGGAAAGATGGTCCTTGAATCATCGCAAATTGATTTATGGTGTTACTGCAATTATTGTTGCTGTTTCTATTGCAGGTATTTTCAGATTGAAAAGCGAAGGATATATTGTAGATGACCTTCCAAAGACAGATAAGCTATATACTGATCTTAAATTTTTCGAAACAAATTTTAAAGGTGTGATGCCATTAGAAATTGTGGTTGATACCAAAAAGAAATATGGTGTTACCCGTAATCTCAATAACTTGGAACGAATTGATACTTTATCACAATTCATTAGAAGTATTAATGGCATTGCACGGCCATTAAGTCTGGTAGAAGGATTGAAATTTGCAAAGCAAGCATTTTTTGATGGAGATAGTATGAATTATTCAATGCCTTCAAGCTATGATTTGCCTGCGCTAGCACAATATCTAAACTTTAGAAGTGATAGTGGAGGAACAAAAAATTCTTTTGCAAAACTGATCAGCACTTTTATGGACAGTAGCAAACAACAGGCTCGTATCAGCGTAAGCATGGCAGATGTTGGAAGTAAAAGATTGCCGAAAATTCTTGACAGTATACAAGCAAGAGCAGAGAAATTATTTAATGGTGATAGTATTGAAGCATTGACTGCTGATGCGGCTACTAAATCGGAACATAAAGATGATTCATTATGGGGTAAAAGAAAATATGATGTGTTGTTAACTGGAACGAGTGTCACATTTGTGGAAGGCAATCGTTATATCATCAATGGATTAAAAGATAGTATTCTTTGGGCTTTTGTTTTGATTGCTATTTGTATGTTGTATCTTTTCCGTTCTGCCCGCATTCTTATTTGTTCATTGATTCCAAATATTATTCCTTTATTAATAACAGCGGGCATCATGGGTTGGGCTGGCATACCGCTGAAACCCTCTACAGTACTGGTTTTCAGCGTAGCGCTGGGTATTGCTATTGATATCACCATTCGATTTTTGGTAAATTATAAACAGGAATTGCCACGACATAATTTTGATATGAAGCAAACTGTTATTGAAACTATACATAGCACTGGTATCAGTATTATTTATACTTCAATGGTATTGATAGCAGGATTCGTGATATTTTGTTTCAGCGGATTTGATGGCACTAAAGCATTGGGATGGTTAACTTCCCTTACATTGATCACCGCTACATTTACCAATCTGGTGTTGTTACCAGCAATTTTAATTTCATTTGTAAAAATGAAAAAGCAAACAAAGTAATCAGTAGAAAAAATTATTGTAATACTTCTTTGAGTTTATCTTCCAGTTGATAACCTCTTAAAGATTCACCAATTATTTTTCCCTGTGGATCAACTAGTACATTATATGGAATACCATCAAATCCATATAGTGGAACGATTGGGCTTTGCCAGTATAAGAAATCACTTACATGGGTCCAAGTAAGATTATCTGCTTTAATCGCTTCCAACCATTTATCTTTTTGTCCTGGCCTTTCTAATGCAACACCCAAGATGGTGAAATTTTTATTTTTATACTTATTGTAAGCTGCCACTACGTTCGGGTTTTCTTGTCTGCAAGGGCCACACCAGCTTGCCCAAAAATCAACCAATACATATTTCCCTTTGAAAGAACTTAGTTTCACTTCTTTGCCATTTGCATCATTCAAACTAAGCTCAGGTGCTTGCTGTCCAATTTTTCCCAATGCCTTTGTCATTTGCGCATCCAAAGAATTTTTGATCAACAATAGGCCTTGATGTGTTGGAAATTTTGCAGCGGTAGCATTTACAATTTTACTCAGATCTTCATTTGATACAGGTTCTAATTTATATCCGGGGTTATTAGCAACGCTTTGATAATATCCCAACTGCATCATGGTTAATGCTGGATTCTCAACTTTACTTACTGATTCTAAAACAAGATTTTTTGTTGCAATGGATAAATTCACTCTTTCATTTTCTACTGCTTTCAATGTACTATCGGTAGCACCGGCCTTTCTTAATGTATCAGCTTGTATATCATTGGCATAAATAGCTTGCAACTTATTATTGAATGCTAAAAGAAAATCTTTCATCTGCTGGCTGGCAGGAGATCCTTTGACTTCATATTTTTCTAAATACTGATTGTTCTCTTTATTCAATGTAATATCAACAGTAATTTTTGGTGCGTCATTGATAATATCTGCAAGCGGAGCAGGATTATCACCAACACGAATACTGTACACCCTCGATTCTTCCATCGTTGTTTTGAGTGTAAATTTTCCATTTTTACCAATCTCGGCAGAATCGGCAACCATCCTCTGCATTGTTGCCATTGGCATTTCATCGAGATAAATAGTTTTTGAATTACTATTAATCACCGTGCCGTTTACTTCAAATTTCTTTTCAGAAGATTCACTATTACAACCCACTAGTGCGATAACTACAACCGCTACAAATATTTTATTCATTTTATGATTTTAATTTTTCAAGCAATAATTCATTGGTAACTTTTGGATCAGCCTTTCCTTTTGATTGCTTCATCACTTCCCCTACAAACAAAGCCAATAATCCTTTTTTTCCTTTTTTATATTCAGTCACTTTATCAGACAATTTTAATAACACCGCATCAATAATTGGTTCGATCGATGATGCATCAGATTGTTGCATCAAATTTTTCTCTGTTGCAATTTGTTCTGCTGTCTTTGATGGCGTCGCCAACATTTCTGGAAATATTTTTCCTGATGCTACAGAGAAATTAACTTTTCCTGAATCTATTAATGAAATAACGGAAGCAATTTGTTCAGGTTTTAATGGAAATGTTTCTATAGTTGCATTATTCTCATTCAGCCATGATTTAATAGGACCAAGCATCCAATTCGCAGCAGCTTTGTTATTAGTAGTGTGAGCAATTATCTGTTCAAAATAATCAGATGTTGATTTTTCTTCAGCCAATACCCCAGCATCATAATCAGAAAGCTGTAATTGCTCGGTATATTTTTTAATTCTTTCTTCAGGTAATGAGGGAATAGTTAAACGGATTCGCTCAATAAATTCATCTTGCAAATGAAAGGGAGTAAGATCAGGCTCGGCAAAATAACGATAGTCATCAGCATCTTCTTTATCACGAATTGAAAAAGTGGTTCCGTTGTTGGCATCAAAACTTCTAGTCTGCTGAATAATCGTTTGCCCTCCATCTACTAAATCAATTAATCGCTTTGATTCAATTTCTATTGCTCTTTTTACATTACGGATGGAGTTCAAGTTTTTCACTTCCACTCTTGTGCCCAATTTGGTGTCGCCTTTCTTTCGAACAGAAATATTTGCATCACAACGAAGGCTGCCTTCTTCCATATTACCATCGCATATTTCTAAATAACGAACCAACTTTCTTATTTCATTTAAATAAGCAAATGCTTCATCAGCACCGCGAAGATCTGGTTCGCTTACTATTTCAATCAAGGGTGTGCCTGCACGGTTATAATCCACACAAGTATTATTTTCATCCACATCATGCAAACTTTTACCAGCATCTTCTTCCAGGTGTATGCGGTTCATGCGGATTGATTTTTCCCCACTATCGGTTTTGATTTTCACCAATCCATTTTTGCAAATAGGTGTGGTATGTTGTGAAACTTGGTAGCCTTTTGGTAGATCAGGATAGAAATAATTTTTTCGGGCAAAATAATTTTGCTGTTCAATTTCGCAACTGCAAGCCAGTCCCATTTTAACTGCAAATTCAATTGCCTTTTTATTCATCTTCGGCAATGTACCGGGATGGCCTAGTGTGATAGGGCTTACATGAGTATTAGGTTCTGCACCAAAAGCAATACTATCGCCGCAAAACAATTTACTTTTTGTAAGTAACTGAGCATGTACTTCCAACCCAACCACAATTTCGTATGCAGAATAATCAGCCATAATTTTAGAAATGCAAAAATAGCCCATTTATGGCAGTAGCGGATAGGCAGTGGTGTGTTAAAAGAGAAATATGTCGCACAGAGAAAAAGGAGGGAAAGAGAAAAATATATCACGCAGAGGCCGCTGAGAACGCAGAGAAAAATAATAGTGGAGAAAATATTTTAAAAACGTAAATGCCCTCCATAAAAAGGGAGGGCATTTTACCACACACATAACAAAAAATAGTTCTTATAGATCTGCTGTTTTTATTCTTTTTGGCATTTTAACTTCTATAGTTTGTGTTTTACCACTACGTTGTAATTTGATAGAAATAGCATTTTTCTCTTTGCTGTCTTTAATCATTTTCACCATATCATCGGTGCTGTTAACCGCCTTGCCATCCACTTCAGTTATCACATCATTTTCTTTTACACCTGCTTTTGCAGCATTGCTTTCTTCATCCACTTCAATTACTTTAACGCCTTTACCATCATCGCTGTCTTGAACAGATAAACCTAATTTAGGGCTACCACCAGACCAGCTCCAGTTTTGTCCATAAGTTGTTTTAGGGAATGTTTGCACTCTTGGCATTGCTCTCAAGCCTTCCATTTCTTTTAAGTTCAAATCAAAACCTGGGCTAACTGCCCCAAATGACATTCCTTTATATTTACCTAATTCAGCAGTAACTTTTTGTTCTTTTTTATCACGAACATAAGTAACGCTTACTTTATCGCCTGGTTTGTGAGAACGAATAGTTTTAGAAAGATCATCTGGATCATCAATTACAGCTTCGTCAATTTTTTTAATCACATCACCTTCTTTCAATCCTGCTTTTTCAGCGCCACCACCTTTAGTGATGTCGTTAATTTTCACACCTTCTTCATCTTTCTCAGTAGTAACACCAAGCATAGCACGGTTGCTATCACTAGTGGCGAAAAGATTATTGATATTATAATCACCGTTGTAGCTCCAAGTGCCACCTTTAGTGCGGTTAAAGGTCAAAGCATCCATATCTTTTAATTTGCTGATGCGAACACTAACTTCACCATCTTTCTTTTCAGCATATTCTTCATATGGTTTGCCGTTGATAGTTATTTTATCACCTACCACTTCAATAACCATTTTCTCTGCTTTATCAGATTTTGTAGTAACAATAATCTGGCGCACATCTTTCTTTTCTTTTTCTTTCACTTCTTTGTCCTTACCATCATTTTGAGCAAGCAATGTAGCTGGCACAGCAAAAGCAACTGCGAGGAACAAAGCAGAACATTTCATCCATGTTTTTTTCATACAACTGTTTTTATTTTTTATCTACGTCGAGTTTCGTAGACCAAATATAATGACATTTTTTGAAATACGAAATGTTTCGGAAATGTTAAATGGGCTTGGTTTTGCCGAAAGGCTAATTTAAGGGATAAGCGGATTGAAGATTTCATAGGTTTTAGCAGGGTGTTCATCCACAATTTCATCGCCGATAAAATTCATACCGCATTTCTCTAAGACCCTTAATGAGCCTGTATTTTGTGGCATTGCCCTTCCTACAATCCGATGCAATTTTAGCTTCTTAAATCCGTATTGGATAGTGCCGTATGCGGCTTCCGTGGCGTAGCCTTTGCCCCAGGCTTTTTGCATAAAACGATAACCAAGATCAATCTCATTTCGTTCGGGACGGGTTTTTAATCCGCACCAGCCAATAAATTCAAGACTATCTTTTGTATGAACTGCCCATCGCCCATGATTGTATAAAGCATATTGCGGCAAAATAACTTGCTCGAGTACTTGCTGTGCATGATCCAAATCTCGAATAGGATCGCCGGTGTAACGAATCACTTCAGGATCAAGATTAAGATCATAAACCAATTGTGCATCTTCTTTTGTAAAAGTGCGGAGCAATAACCGATCAGTTTCTAATATAATATTCATACAAATAAAATTGCCAGTATTTCTACTAACACGAAAGTGGTATTTTTTAAGAACATTAAAAGCAGATTTTTGAAAAGGATTTTTTAAACTAATGGACTTGCTTATGGCCTATCTTATTGCCGGAATTTTTGTGGTCTTTTGTGCCGTGGTGATTTTTTTTGCCATAAGAATATATAAAGAGAACCGCAAAATGGCTGCGGAACAAAAGGATCAACTTAAGGATGATGAGGATACTCTTTTGCGACCTTGATCTAAATTCTTACAACAACGCTTTTACCGCTTCTATTACTTGCTTTAAATTACTTGCATCTTGTCCGCCAGCAGTTGCTAATGTTTTTTGTCCACCACCGCCACCTTTTATTAATGGTGCAATGGTGTCTTTAATAATTTTTCCTGCATCTAAATTTTTTGCAACAGTAACCGTTTCAGCAATACCGATAGCTACAAATGGTTTGCCGCCAAGGTTTACACAAAGTACTGCAACATGATCCCGCAAATGATTTTTTAGATCAAAGCATAATTTTTTCAATGCATCCGCATTGCTTACTTCAACAATATCTCCAATAAAATTTACACCATTGATGATTTCATCCTTTTGTAACAATTTATTTCGTATTCCAACCAATTGCCTTGCCTCCATTGAATCTACATGCTTTTTCAATTCAGCATTTTCAGTTTGCAAATTTTCTATTGCTTTCTGTATATCCTTTGGATTTTTGAGTGCTTCTTTCAATCCTGCCAATAATGAGAATTGTTCGTTTACATAATCTTCTGCCAGTTTACCACATACTGCTTCTATTCTTCTTACACCTGCTGCAACAGCAGATTCGCTGCTGAGTTTAAATAAACCTAATTCACCAGTTGCGCCAACATGTGTACCACCACATAGCTCAACAGAATAATTTGGATCCATCACCACCACTCTTACTGTATCGCCATATTTTTCACCGAACAAAGCCATTGCACCTAATTTCAATGCTTCTTCTTTAGGCATCGATTTAATTACGACAGGAATATTGGCTCTTATTTTTTCATTCACCAATGCTTCTACTTGCGCCATCTCTTCAGCAGTTACTTTGGAAAAATGAGAGAAATCGAAACGTAAATATTCTTCATTTACCAACGATCCTTTTTGTGCGACATGGTTGCCCAATACTTTTCTTAATGCTGCATGCAATAAGTGAGTAGCAGAGTGATTTGAACTAATTCTATTTCTTAAAGTCTGATTAAATGATGCAATAAAGGTAGAATCCAAATTTTTAGGTAATGATTCTAATTGATGTATAATTAAGTCGTTCTCTTTATATGTGTTTAATACTTTTATTGCTTCTGTATAATCCCTAATGATTCCGGTATCACCGACTTGACCACCACCTTGCGGATAAAAAGGAGTTTGGTCAAAAACAGCTAGGTAAACTTCCTTGTTCTTTTGAATCATGGTCTGGGTCGTGATAATTCTGACTTCAATATTATTTCTTCTGTACTCTAAGTCTTCTTTCAATGAAGACTCTATACTTCCGTATCCTGAAGTACCTGAAAAACCACTAGTACCTGCATATCCCTTAGCAGCAGTCCTAGAACGCTCCTTTTGCTTCTGCATTTCGGTATTAAACCCAACTTCATCTACAGTCCATCGTATCTCCGACGCCATTAATCTAGTAAGATCAATAGGAAAACCGAAAGTGTCATAAAGCTCAAACGCCGTTTTTCCATCAATCTCAGTTGAAATTTCTCCAATCAGGCTTTTTCTTACTGTTTTTGATAGAAATAGTTTACTTAAGAAAGGGTCTAAAAAGACTGTTGAATCAACAGGAAAAACGTCACAATTAAAAGTTTCTTTATAACTACTCAATCTATCAATTATACTTTTTTTATTTATCTCTAAATTTTTAAAAACTTCTATTCCAATATTCAAATCAGGAATATATATATCAAGACTTTCTTTCCTATTTTTAGAATCTTTGTATTCTACAAATGAATTAATTGAATTGTCTTTTAAAAATCTTTGAATCCTTTTTTCAATTTCCTGCTCCCCATAAACATATTTGTCAAACAGGTTAAGACCATTAGTAATAGTTCTCAAAAAAGTTTCTTCTTCTTTTTTAACTACTTGGCTTACATAATTAATCTGAGAAATTAGCTCTGGAAATACTTTCTCAAATTGTTCCGCTATGGTAGGTACAAGCTGAAACAGTAAGGGTTTTTCATATTTTAAATGTGCATAATAGTAAAAAACAGCCCTTCTTAAAATTTTCCTTATAACATAGCCAGCTCCCTCACTGGTTAGGGTTTGGCCATCAGCTATGGAAAAACAAATGGCCCTAATATGATCAGCAATTACTCTAAAGCTAACAGATTGGTGCCATTCTATTCTTTGATTGTATGTAGATCCTGCTCTTCTATCTGGTACTTTAGGATCATATTTCTTTCCTGTTATCTTTTCTATTTCACTAATCGTTCCAGTAAAAACATCCGTATCATAGTTGCTTTGCTTCCCTTGTATCACTCTCACCAATCTTTCTAATCCCATACCAGTATCTACATGTTTTGCAGGTAGTGGTTCAAGGCTTCCATCTTTTTTTCTATTAAATTGAATGAATACATTGTTCCATATTTCCATTACCATTCCCGTATCATCATTGTTCACTAAGAAATGTGCATCATTATTTGCTTCGTGGCGGGTATCAAAATGTATTTCTGTACAAGGGCCGCATGGACCAGTATCACCCATTTCCCAGAAATTATCTTTTTTATTTCCGAGCAATATCCGGTCTTCTGCTACATATTTTTTCCATTCATTATACGCTTCATCATCTCTTGGCAATCCTTCTTTTTCATCGCCTTCAAAAATGGTAACGTATAATTTATTCTTATCAAGTTTATATACTTCAGTTAGCAATTCCCAACTGTATTGAATAGCTTCTTTTTTAAAGTAATCACCAAAACTCCAATTGCCCAACATTTCAAACATGGTATGGTGGTAGGTATCTACTCCCACTTCCTCCAGGTCGTTGTGCTTGCCACTTACCCGCAAACATTTTTGTGTATCCGCTACTCTTGTATTCGGCGCTTTTTTATTTCCTAAAAAATAATCTTTGAACTGGTTCATCCCTGCATTGGTAAACATGAGGGTAGGATCATCCTTTACCACGATGGGTGCAGAAGGCACAATTTCATGTCCTTTGGAACGAAAAAAATCTAAAAAAGCCTGTCGTATAGCTGCGCTGGTCATCATTTAGAGAATAGTGAATGGTGAATGGTGAATAGGGTTGTCCGCTGTCTGTTGTCCGTTGTCCATTGTCCGTTCTCCCCAGTAGAATTACCAGAAGATGAACGGAGCGTCGCAAGGGACGATGATAGTAGTACTACAGTCGGCAACATAATTGTCTTATCTATTAGAAATCAATCTGCTAAGTTGGGTTGATTTTTGTAGTTTATCGGACTATATTTGTCAACCCCCTAAAGCGGGGCAAAGGTAAATTATTCGAGCCGCATTTGTACCCACGGGAAACTGGTTAACGGCAATTGCTCATGAAAAAAATCAAGTATTACTACAATACCAATACGCTTCGCTATGAGAAGTTGGAAACACCTTTGAGGGTAAAGTTGTTGCGCATCTTTGGTTTTTTAGCAGCAGCACTCGTTACCGCAGCATTAATTTCTTATGTAGCATTTCAATTTATCGGTTCTCCAAAAGAAAAAATATTGCAGGGGCAAAATGAAAACCTGAAAGACAACTATAAAGATTTGCAGAACCGGGTACAATCGATACAGCAGCAAATGCAGGAATTGGAAAAAAGGGATAATGATGTGTACCGGGCCATTTTCGAAGCTTCTCCAATTCCAGATAGTGCAAGGGCGAAAGAAATGGAAAATCAAAAAGAGATCGCTGCCATTGGAAAATTGAAAGACAATCAATTGGCTTCATCAATATTGGCGACGTTGGATACGTTGGCAAGCCGTATAAAAGTGCAGCAACAATCTTATAATGAAGTCGATGAATTGGTAAAAAATAAAGAGCAATTATTGGCGCATACACCTGCGATACAACCTATCAATAATAAAGATTTGAATCGTGTGGCATCAGGTTATGGTTATCGGATTGACCCGGTTTATAAAACCACCAAATTCCATGCAGGTCTTGATTTTTCTGCGCCGCAGGGCACACCTATTTATGCTACTGCAGACGGAACAGTAACGACAGCAGGCAATAGTGGGAATGGATATGGAAACCACGTTATCATCAATCATGGTTATGGATATGAAACATTATTCGGCCATATGGTGCGAGTGAAAGCTAGAAATGGCCAAGCAGTAAAAAGAGGTGAAGTGATTGGTTGGGTTGGTAGTACTGGAAAAAGCACTGGACCTCATTGCCACTATGAAGTGCATAAGAATGGCGAAAAAATAAATCCCATTTATTTCTTCTTTAATGATCTATCTCCAGAGCAATTTGATTTGTTGCTGAAGAAAGCTGCTGCGAGTAATCAAAGTTTTGATTAATAGGAAGGTGAGAATTGTCGCCCAGAGAAAATAATGAGAGAAAGAGGATGCTCCGCATTTATTTAAAATTCAATTTCGTCTCGGTACAAGATTTCTCCTTTTCTCTTTATCCTCTGTGCGAAACTATCTCCATTTACTACTTTTCCACACTTACTCATTCTTGCATTTAAAATATGTGAGCATCGTACCTTTGCTGTAATGGCGAAACAGCTTTCACAAATAACATTTGATTTTGCAGGTGCTGAAGAAGCAGAGAATGCGGATGTGGCGCCTGTTGTCAGCAATGAAAAATTAGTTGCTGTTCCTGAAGCAAAAGAAGTTGTTGTTGAAAAACCAACTATCGCTACAAAAAAAGAAAAGCCAGCATCCACTTCTACCAGAGGACGTCGTTCATTAAAAGATATTGCGCTTACTGCTGATCTGATTCAAATACCTGAAGACGAAGTTTTATTTAAGAAACAATATTATTCGATTGGTGAAGTGGCAACGATGTTTCGAGAAAACCAATCATTGATTCGGTATTGGGAGACAGAGTTTGATATTTTAGAGCCACGAAAAAATAGAAAAGGCGATCGCTTCTTTCGTCCTATTGATGTAAAAAATCTGGTGCTGATTTACGATCTGCTTCGCCGCCGCAAATTCACTATCGAAGGCGCAAAGGATTATCTGAAGAAAAATAAAAAAGCAGAAGAGAAATTTAAAGTCATCCAATCATTGGAAAAAGTAAAAGGCTTCTTATTGGAACTGAAGGCCAGCCTTTAAATGTTATAGTTTTCCTAACTATAATTTTTTCTCCCTTTCTCGATACTACACTACCACAGGCTAATCCTTATTTTTGTAGGATGAAAAAAATAATACCCGTTATCCTTGTCGCCTTGTTGAGTACCTTTCAATCCTTTGCACAAACTCAATACGAAGTATTGATAGAAAGGCCGAATGAAAAAACCTACAAAGGAATTTTATCGCAGGAAGCTTTAACTGGTGATACTTCTTTTAAATGGTATGCAGAGAACCTGAAAGGATTTACACCCAATGCGAGTGCAATAGCTCAATTGAAAAAAAATGCAGATTCTATTCAGTTAATAGCATTTATGGGTACTTGGTGTGAAGATTCTCATTTTATTATTCCAAAATTATATAGCCTTCTTGATGCAGCAGGATTTTCAAAAGAGCGATTAACATTAATCGGTGTCGATAGAAATAAAAAAACATTAAGCCATCTTGCTGAAGCATTGAATGTAAAAAATGTGCCTACTATTATAGTGATGAAAAATGGTAAGGAGATTGGACGTGTGGTGGAATATGGAAAATATGGCTTGTTTGATAAAGAGTTGGGAGAAATAATTGCTAGTATCCAATAAGTTTATTTATCCTGACCAAGAATCCGAATATCAGTATTGGCTCCAGCCATTTCAATTTTTGATTCTTCCATCAATTTTAAAATAGCCAAATTGATTTGCTGTTTAATAGCATTGAACTCATTGATGGTTGTTGGTGCGGTAAAATAATCGATATTGATTATTAATGCCTGCCCAGTAATATCTCCCAATACCACATGAGAATCTTCCACTTCTTTTATTTCCAATATTTTTTTTATCCCCTCAATTAATGTGCTCACTTTTTCTGAGTTAGTGGTTACTCCTATTTCTAATTTTAATTCACCCCTGCGTTGTGTACGCAATGATAAATTATCAAGTATGCTATCGACCATTTGCTTATTAGGAACACTTACATAAGTTTTTTGATCAGTACGGATGCGGGTACTTCTCAAACCAATTTTTTCCACAGTACCTGTTACGTTTAACACTTTCACTAAATCGCCTGCGGTAAAAGGTTTATCGAAGAAAATAATAAAAGAAGCAATTAAATTTTCCAAGCTTTCTCTCAATGCCAATGCAATGGCAGCACCCACGATACTTAAACCCGTAATTAAACTGCCTACATTGAGATGGAACGCATAATTTAATACCATCATAACACCGATGATGGACAGCACCACTTTAAAAAAATCTCTGAAGAAAACAATCAATTGGTTATCGGATTGATCGGGCGTTAAATCTGCTTTCTTTTCTAAGATGGTAGCAATAAAATCTATAATGCGCAGCAATAACCAAATGAAAGAAACAACCAATACCACTGTTGCAATGGAGTGAATGATTTCTTTGATGCTGTAGCCATAAATGTCAACATTGATGTGTTCGGGAAATTTTAATTTATGCAGCGAAATAATAGAAATTAATATCAGCAGAAAGAAACCAAGTGGCTGTATTAAAAGGCTGGTGAAGGATTTTTTATCTACATCCTTCCATATTTTATTTACTACACGAAATAATAAACCAGCCAAGTATCGGGAGATAAACCTTTTTAGTAAAATAGTAAAGAGGATAACACCAGCTACAGTGAGATAATGTTTAACTGGATTATCCAGCCATATTTGCTCTAAAAAATCTTTCATGTAATATATCCAGGTTGTATTGCAAAGCTAAGCGATCATAAGAGAAATGACGAGAGAGAAAATCTAAGTTTTTGTAAATCTACTAATCAAGGAAAGCCTATCGGATAGAATAAATCTGAATCTGATTTTCTTTTAGTACATATAAACGGGTATCGCTGAAATTAAAAGATTTGCTCTTATATATTTCTTCGGGAATGTTCCATTCATCCAAGCGAAAGCTATTGATTTCATATCGGTAAAGCTTGTTTGCCTGTGTACCGAAAATATATTTACCGGAAACTTTAAAATTATGCCAATGATCAATCATGATACTGTTTTTCAATGTACCGAAATAATCAAAAACATAAACCCCTTTCAACGAATCGTAGAGGTAAACATATTTATTCTCATCAAATATTTTAGTTGGTGTAGGCGCTTGGCTTAACAGCAACCTGAAATCAGGTGTTTCCTGCAACATTTTTCCATCTTCATCAATTTTCTTCAGTTTGCTTTCCAGTTCATCATACACCCATATTCTATTATCATAAGATTGCCCAATCGCTTTTACCTGGAAAATATTTTGCTTGCGCAAATCAATTGTATTGACGGCATTTAAAAAACGATCCAAAAAAACAACTGTCGTGAAATCTTTATAATACAATAAGATTTTTAACGGATTGGAAACATCAATCAAAGTAGCTTGTCCAAATTTCTTTACATCATTATATACTGCAACAGAATCACCTTTATTATTTAATTTCTTTACTTGATTGCGGCTATTAAGAATGTAAATATTATCCAAATTATCAACGGTAAAACTAACAATATCCCCTTTGATTGTTTTGATATATTGAAAAGAAGTATCAACCTGTGCCTGAATGTTCCTGCAACAGATTAAGAATAAAAATATGAAAGTTCCTCTTTTCATTTAGTTACGGATGATTTTATCATCATTTCCTTGATACGATTGTAAAGCCATTTCACCGTTTTCAAATACAGCATAAGTAAAATAGGTAATCCAATCACCTAGGTTAATGTATCTAGCACCATCATTCAGACGATAATCTATAGGCAAGTGTCTATGCCCAAACACAAAAAAGTCAATTTTATTTTTCGCTAACTGTTCCTTACAGTAAATAATGAGCCATTCTTTATCTTCTCCCAAGAAAATTTTCTCTGAAGAGCCAGTTTGTGCACGGCTTCTGCGACTGAGATAGTTAGCAAGACCCATTCCCAATGCTGGTGGAAAAACCCCAAACATCCATTTACAAACTGGGTTGCGAAATATTTTTTTCAGTCTTTTATATCCATGATCACCAGGGCCTAATCCATCTCCATGACCAATTAAGAATTTTTTTCCATTGCGTTCAAATTCTTTTGGTGCGGCATAAACAGGTATGTTCAATTCTGTTTGAAAGTAATCCCTCATCCACATATCATGATTGCCAAGAAAAAAATGCATTGCAATGCCAGCATCGGATAATTCTGCGAGTTTGCCCAACAAACGAGTATATCCTTTTGGTACCACTTTTCTGTATTCATACCAAAAGTCAAACATGTCGCCTACCAAGAAAATTTCTGCTGCATCTTTTTTTATCTCATCCAAAAATTGCACAATGATTTTTTCCCGCTCTAAACTGCGGGTATGATCGGGTGCGCCGAGATGAAAATCTGAAAGAAAATAAATTTTATTACCCACAATTTTATTTGAGCCAGGCTGCGTATTTATTTTGAATACAATTTATAACTGCCTTCTGCATATCCCGGGCCATTTTTATCCCAAACCTTGAATGAAACTGTAAATGAAGTTGGCGCTGTGCCTTCTTTTAAATCGACACCAGCAGATAACACAATATATTTTGCATCTTCAGCAGAAATACCGTCAGGATATTTTTTAAACAAATCATTTTCTTCCAATATCACTCTACCATTTTCTGCAGTTATTTTTTCTGATGCACCTAATAATACTTTGCCATTATCTACTGTCCAACCGCTATCCACTTGCAATTGCAATTTTATCCATTTCTTAAAATCAACAAAATTATCATCTGGTATTCTTGTGCCGCCTTCATACACTAAATAAGCTTTGCTAATTTTTAATCCAGGAGATTCAATTTGAATGTTATTATAAATTCTTGCGCCGTCTTCTTTTACTACGGCTGCACCTTTTACTTCTTCTTCTTTCTTTTTTCCAACAGAGCAATTAAACTCGCATGATTGCAGGAAAAATGAAATACTAAATACTGAAAAAAAATAAAAGACCTTCTTCATTGCTTTGAGTTATTTTTTATTATTTAAATATGCTAATACATCGCCGCTTTCAATAACAGGCTTACCTGTCACATCACCGTTGTACCAATATACCCAAGCATCCACAGTTTGATCATCAAAATATACCGGAGCAACTTTGCGAAAGTATAATGGTGTCTCACCAATTTCAACATTCATTCCTTCATAATCATCCAACTGGCCGATAGCCCATGAAAATTCCTGTGCATTTTTTACTTCATATAATTCTCCGATTATATAAACATCTTCATCTGTAGGAAGTGCGGCCGGGTATTCACCAAGGTCATATAATTTTCCTTTCACTTTTGCATCGCCTACAAATTTGAAAAAACGGCTGATATACTCATACACGGGGCTTTTAAAACCACTACGCAGCGAGCCATACACAAACAATTTATAAACACTAGGATTTGTCATGCTATAAAGATAAGAAGTGAATGGTGAATAGAGAATGGTAAATGGGGGAAATACAGTTTGTTTGTCATCGTCCCGCTCATTGGGCATCATTTGTTGCGTCGCACCCTTGAGCTGAAGTAACACAGATGAACGAATACAGTTTCACGCAAAGGTTAAAAGCGCAAAAGAGAATTAGTTTTTAAGTCTTTTCATAAAATGTTGAGCAGCGAACAGAACGATGAAGAGTGCGACGCAAGGGACGATGATAGTAGTACTGTAGCCAGATAACAAAAAATAGTAGTATTAATTTTAATCTTCGATACAATCAAGACTCTTCGAGGAGAAGCAATTATTAATTATTCATTCTTAATTATTAATTACTTCCTATCCTTCTACTAAAAACACATAAACTTCCTTAGGCCCATGTACACCTACTACTAATGTTTTTTCAATATCCGCTGTACGACTAGGTCCTGTTGCCAATGTAATTAACGAAGGAAGATTATTGCCATATTTTTCTTTGGTGGCTTGCAATGCATCTTTGATATCGTAGACTAATTGATTGGTATAAGCAATGCAAATATGAATGGGTGCATAAACGCTGGTGTTACGTCCGCTTTTTTGTGCAGCACTCATTAGAATGCTTCCGGTTCTTGCAACTAAATATTCGCAACCTGTTATAGATACATCGCAATTAGCCAAATCTGTTTTTACTAATCGGTCGGATAATTGTGCAGCAACTGTTTCGATTAATTTATCTTCCAGGCAATATACTTTTTCCCAATCTTGCTTTTTAATAAGACTGCTCAATTGAAAAGCCAGCTCTTGCCGGTTGATACAATAAATAAATTTTCCTTGCAGTTTGGTGAACTGTTCTGCGAATTCAATTTCAATATCTTGTTGTAAAGGTTGAAATACAGATTGATTGCCTTCGCTTTGCGGAAATGGCAAAGGCGTTGAGTGACTCAACGCCTTGCGAATTTTTTTTAAAATATTTTCTTTCGCTGTAGAAAAACTCATGGTAGTGATTTGTTAGTCACATCGCTATCGTAAGGTGGTACGCCTGCAGATATTTCACCTGCATCTTTTACCAATTCATCTTTCTTTTCTTCCACCAGTGATTTCTTTTCTTCAAACGGACGCTTACCGATTAATGCTTCCACATCACTTTGGAACAATACTTCTCTCAGCAATAGTTCATCGGCCAGTTTTTCTACATCTGCCCTTTTTTCTGTAAGCAATTGTTTCGTTTTAACATATGCATCATCAATGAGCTTACGCACTTCTTGGTCAATCATCTTGGCAGTTTCATCAGAGTATGGTTTAGTAAACGTTGTTTCTTGCTGCGGGTCGTAGAAACTTACATTACCAACTTTATCGTTCATACCATACACCGTAACCATTGCATAAGCAATTCTTGTTATCTGCTGCAAATCGTTTTGTGCACCGGTAGATATTTTACCAAAGAAAATTTCTTCACTAGCTCTTCCGCCGAGTGTCATACATATCTGATCTGTGAGTTGGTCGATATTATATAAATACTGCTCTTTCGGAGTGTATTGTGCATAGCCTAATGCTGCGGTACCTCTTGGTACAATGGTAACTTTCAACAATGGATATGCATGTTCCAAATACCATCCGCAAATGGCATGGCCTGCTTCGTGGTAGGCAATGATTTTTTTCTCTTCCGGAGAAATGATTTTATTTTTCTTTTCCAATCCACCTATCACTCTATCGACCGCATCTTGGAAATCTTGCATGTCAACTGCTTCTTTATTTTTTCTTGCAGCAATCAATGCAGCTTCATTACATACGTTGGCAATATCAGCACCAGCAAATCCCGGTGTTTGTTCGGCCAGTTTATGTATATCTAATGTTTTTGAAATTTTAATCGGACCAAGATGCACTTTGAATATTGCTTCACGACCAACTAAATCTGGCTTGTCTATAGTTATTTGTCTATCAAAACGACCCGGACGTAATAATGCTGTATCCAATACATCTGGTCGGTTAGTTGCAGCCAATACAATAATTCCAACATCGGTACCAAAGCCATCCATTTCAACCAACAATTGATTCAAGGTACTTTCTCTTTCATCATTGCTCATCATTGCATTCTTTCCTCTTGCGCGGCCGATTGCATCAATCTCATCAATGAAAATAATACAAGGAGCTTTTTCTCTTGCTTGTTTGAACAAATCTCTTACACGGCTTGCACCGACACCAACAAACATTTCAACGAAATCAGATCCACTCAAGCTAAAGAACGGAACTTGTGCTTCACCTGCAACAGCTTTTGCTAATAATGTTTTACCAGTACCGGGAGGGCCAATCAATAAGGCACCTTTTGGAATTTTACCACCGAGGTTAGTATATTTTTTGGGATTCTTTAAAAAGTCAACAATCTCCATCACTTCTACTTTCGCTTCATCCAATCCTGCCACATCAGCAAATGTGATATTTACTTTTGTGCCTTTATCAAACAATGTTGCTTTTGATTTTCCAATATTGAAAATTCCACCGGGACCCCCACCACCACCTGCGCCACCACTCATTTTGCGCATTAATAATATCCAGATACCTACAAATAATAAAACTGGTAATAAAAATTGTAATGCTCCCCCAAACCAATCTTTCTCTGTGCCTGCATAGAACACATTTTTTACAGTAGGATTTTCAGAATAAAATTTCCGCATATCATCTTGAAATGATTCACCGGAAACTATTTTGAAATACATGTGCGGTCCTTTTTTGCTCACTTTTCCACTCATGTCTTTTGTAAGCATTGAATCGTAGCGAGGCATACTCGTTTGCTTCAATGTAACTCGTACCACATTGCGATTGCTGATGACAGTATATTTATCAATATCTCCCTGTCTCAATATGGATGTAAAATTATCCTGTGTGATTTCTTTCATGTTTGGAGAAAACGGGCCAAACAATTGAAAGCCGATCAATACTGCGAATATGATTGCGTATATCCAGTAAATACTAAAGCGGGGGCCTTTCTTAGGCGGTTGGCTTGGATCGTCACCAGGAGGACGGTTACCAAATCTTGGATTTTTATTATCGTTTCTATTGGGTTCTTGTGACATATTGTATTTTCTGTGTGGTGTTCCTGCTAATTAATAATTATTATTAGAAATTCTTACTGTCTTAAATAGATTTAACATTATTGCTTATTCATCTTTGTGATCGGCTGCTGCTGCATCGCTCCACATTTCTTCCAGTTTATAAAACTTTCGTGTTTCTGGTTGCATTATATGCACCACCACATTTACATAATCAATCAAAACCCATTGCAATGTTTGAAACCCTTCATGATGGTAAGGATGTTCATCACACTTTTCTTTTACACTTGCTTCTATATTTTCCGCTATTGCTTTTATCTGTGGTTGGTTGCTGGCTTCGCAAATGATAAAAAAATCAGCTACGGCTTCATTTATTTTCCGGAGATCAAGTGATATTATATTTTCACCTTTTTTCTCCTGGATAGCTGCAATAATGGTTTTGATGATTTTAGAACTCCTCGTTAACCGGGTTGCACTTGTCTTTTTGCGGTTGGTCAGTAATGCCAATTGTTCCAAATAATGAAGGTGTTTTAATTTAATTAGTGTTTCAGTTACCAGTTACAGTCAAGTTGTTATCAGGAAAAATCCTGTGAACTCTTTCAATTCAGGAACAACAAATAACCTATAACTAATGTTCAGCAACCAGAAACTAGTTTACTTTGTCAAAAATAGCAATTAATTGCCACAACATTCTTCACAGTATTCGCTTGGTTTTCCCTTTGTTGAACTGCAATCGGTAACCAGTACCAACAACTATGCCCGCAATCTTATACATGAAGGTTTGGCACAGCATGGAATGGCCATATTCGCACATGAACAGGTAGCGGGAAAAGGGCAACGAGGTAAGATATGGACGTCGGAAAAGGGTTCGAATGTGATACTGAGCCTGCTGGCAAACCCGCAATCACTACTGCTTTCACAGCAATTTCATCTAAGTGCCTGTGTAGCAGTAGCAGTACAGGAATGGTTTATGAAGTATGCCGGGGATGATACTAAAATAAAATGGCCAAATGATTTGTATTGGCAGGACAGAAAGGCAGGGGGAATATTAATTGAATCGGTGGTGAGAAGTCAGTCGCCTGCTTCCGATACTCAAAAACCATTTGCAGCAAGTTGGGATTGGGCAATTATTGGTATCGGTATTAATGTTAATCAAACTGCTTTCCCGTCATATCTATCGAATCCAGTTTCTTTAAAACAAATAACTGGGAAAAGTTTTGATACGGTAGTATTAGCAAAAGAAATATGTGAAATATTGAACCGGAAATTAGAACTATTAACCAATGATGGATTTGATTTGATCTATAACCAATATCTAGCTCATTTATATAAAATCAATTCAAAAGTAAAACTGAAAAAAGATAGCCGTGTGTTTGAAGCATTGATAAAGGGCATTAACAAAAATGGACAGTTAATAGTGGAACATTCTATTGAAGAGGAATTTAATTTCGGTGATGTGGAGTGGATACTATAAGATTTTGGATTTCTGATGGATGATTTTTGATTTTTTCTATTCTGAAAACACTTGTTTTATTTAGCAGTTTAATTTTAAAAATTATTGTCGCTAGATGAGTTCCATTTTATCAATAAGCAATCTATCTTTTTCACTTTCCCTTGCTTCTATTTCAAAACGATTATTGTAATAACCGTTTTTTATCCAATCAAAAATATATTTGAAAATAAATCCTGTAAATCCGTTTTGCTGATATTGCTCTACATGTTTTAATTCATGACAAAGCCAATCGCTATCATTTAAAAATTCATGACGGCTGGTATTATGTAAGCAAATCGTTTTACCAATAACAATCGCTACCTTATCTGCTTTCATTTTTTTAGCAGCTACTTTAGCCACCCAAGAATTTTCTTTTATCCGCACTTTCATAATAGGATGACTGTTGCAAAGATTATTCCGTTGCAATCATCCAGAAGTTCCACTCTCTATTACCTTACTTCGCCGTCCACAACCTGAAATTTCTTGAGATAGTAAATCCCCAGCGAAACTGGCCTTTGCCCCATGAAGTTATTGTACGGGGGATGAAACGGTTTTCGAGTAGTTCAGTAGCATTGGTAAAATTTAACCTAAATGTGTGGCCTGAAGTCATTATTTCAAAACCAACACCGAGCGGATCATAAAATTTTATATTCTCATTTGTTAAGAAGGAACTTTTACTGCTTTCATTTCTGAATGGATGAAAATAATCAACGAGTAAATTTAATCGGTTTGCTACCAACGGCAATTTGATAGCAGCTCCTAAAGCAAACATGCTTTTCTCATCATAAGAAACTGCATAGCCTCTTGTTACAAATGTTGGATTCAATTGCAAACTCACTTTACCTACTTTTTTTGCGATGATCAATTGCAGCACATTGCTTAAGCGATCTGAAAACCCTCTGAAACTATTATCCTGGTTGGGAAAAGAACTTGCTTTGCTTGAAGACACCACCGCATTTGCAAACAATGCAAGGGATAATGGATGTGATGGATCATTTTCCATCTGTTCCATAAACTTATACTTTAATCCTAACTCGAAAAGCTGTTGTTGCAAGCCAGCACCTTTTGAACGGGATGTAACAATATCAAATTTTCTACCTAACCCTATTTGAAAGGCAATACGAATATCACTGGCATTGTCCAATCCAAAAAAACGTTTGATGCCGCCATTAGTACCTCCGATATCACCAAAATTATGCGATACTTTAAAAGCCATCTTTCCTTTTCCTACTGTTTCTGGTGTGTTTGCATTGATTGCTTTTTCAGAACTAAATATTTGAACAGGTTTTTTTTCAATGTTACCCTGAGCTGCTATTTTAAGCGAAGCAAAAAGAAGTATTGCTGGCAGAATGATATTTTTTTTCATGCGGTTGTTTTGATGATCCTTAGATAATCGTTTATAAAAAGCTAATGGTTGCTTTTACACGGGTAAATTAAATGAAACGATTTCCTTTTGAAATAAAAGGATTTGCACAGGTGGGTATAAGCGATCTATTGAAAGACTGCTATAATTTCTTCGGCGTGTGCTTTATTTTTTGGGCGGAGAAATATTTTACGAATGATTCCGTTTTCATCAATCACAAATGTGGTACGCAACACACCCATATACTCATGCCCGAATAATTTCTTTTGATCCCATACTCCATATTTATTAAGTATAGTATGTGATGTATCTGCAATCAACGTAAATGGCAGGTTAAATTTTTCTTCAAACTTTTTATGCTTTTTAGCTTCGTCAGGACTAACACCAATTACTTCGAAACCATGTTTTTTTAATAAGCCATAATTATCCCGAAGATTGCAAGCTTGTATCGTGCAGGTAGGTGTATCATCTTCCGGATAAAAATAAAGCGCAACTCTTTTTCCTTTGTAGTCAGCCAAAGAATTTTTATTTCCGTTTTGATCGACGCCTGTAAATGCTGGTGCTTTATTGCCTTCTTTAAGTGTAATTGCCATTTTATTCTCTCCGTCTTATTTTTTTGTTTTCTTCTTTACTGTTTTAACAGATTTCTTAGTTGATTTTTTAATTACTTTCTTTTTTGGTGGCGGTGGTGTATATGGATTTCGTTTAAACCACCAACTCTTAGTGGTTGTATTTCCAACAATGTCTTCTACAGTTACTTTTAATTCATGCACACCATAGGGACAACGTTCATCAAAAATATAAATCCAGTTCCTGCTTTTATCATTAGTAAAACGAAGCCATTGACCATTCAGTTCAGCTCGGAATGATTTTATACCAAAATTATCCGTTGGAGTAAAAATTATTCTGCTACTAGAACTAAGGTTGACAGTATCTCCTTTTCCTAATTCATTTATTTGAGGGGGAACTAAATCTGTGAACCCTTGGAAAGTTCCAAAATCTCCGAAGCGAGCAACCAGCCAATCATTTTTCAGCGTAGCTTTTTTAATAGTAGTTCCTTTACTGCTTCTGGTCATCACTAGCTTATCTTTCCATTCTTCTAAAATAGGTTTATTTGCTTTTATACTTACAGTAATATCATCATGTGCAGGATAAGAAGCATCACTTACTTGATATAACCCCGTAACTGAATTTGGAAGTACCCTGTTTGTTTGAAAATAAAAAACAGGCACCGAATCATACAAACAACCTTCAGGCAATTGCATTTGAAAATCCGGTTTTATCAATTCATTGTCTTTATTTGGGGCAAATGAATAACCACTATTTTTTATTGGCAACAAACCTGCAAGGCTATCTGAATACTGAATAGAAAAATTTATTTGCGATGTATTGCCATTAGCATCTTTTACGTCAACACTTATTTGATGAATACTGGTATCTGACAAATTAATTACACCATCACTACTTATTTTTTTATAAACACCGCCCCTATCTCCCGGCATTTCTGAAAGATGCTGCAAGAATGCGCCACCATTCGAACGATACTTATAATCGATCTGCGCATTCATATACACTGTTTCGTCATAGTCAATGCTATCAAGTTTGAAATTGATTTGTGGTTGTTCATCCAGGTATAATTTGGCAGAAAAAATTCCATTTGGATTCGAAGAACCACTCAATCGATCATAAGCTTGTATGGCAAAACTTATTTTATTCAACCCAGTTTTTAACAAAGGAAGTTTAGGAATGATATAACCACTATCCGTATTTTTTAAAGTAAAAAATGTAGGGGTTTGATTGTATACCGTTTTGCTGCGATCATATACTGCCAATTTGATAAGAGTAGGCGGCACATCATCGGCAATCGGAAACCCAAATAATAATGGATTGAGACGCTTGGTCGTTTTTGTATCAAAGATTTCAAAATGCACATGCGGGCCTTGTGACCCTCCTGTATTACCACTCCATGCAATAAATTTTCCCTTTGATACAGGAAATTTATTTTTATCGAAATCCAATTCTATAGCCCAACTTTCTTGTTGATATTGTTGATCGGTTACATATTGTTCCAGCTCCGGAAAAAAATCATTGAGGTGTCCGTATAAAGTAGAAAGACCATTAGGATGTGTGATAACAATAAAACGTCCGAAACTTTGAGGACGAATACCTATATGAGAAATATATCCCTCCGCTGCGGCATATACTGCAAGATTTTCTTTTTGTGCCGTTCTTATATCCAAACCCATGTGCCAGTGATTTGGACGCAGTTCACCAAAGTTTGCAGCTAAGTCCATTGGAATGGCTAATGGATTTCTAAAATAATTTTTTGGATAAGAAGGTGATTGAGCTTGCATGCTCAATGTAGAAAAAAATAATGCCGTAACGAATAAAGCCCATCTATTCATTCAGCAAATTTAAGGATACTGATGCAGCGTAAAAATTTGAAGCGATAATAAATACAATCACTATGTTAAATACGAATTGGTTTTATTTTTAAATATGATCAACAGATTTGCATAACATGACTTGTATCTTGTTCCTTATTTCTTGCTCCTTCTATCTTTTTATTCGTATCTTTTGTCCTTAATTTTTTGTGTGTGAAAATTTTACTCTGGCTATTGCCAGTTACTTTTATTTTAAGTGCATGCCCTTTTGAATCAAAAGTTCCATTGGCACATGGTCCTGCCGAACCTGTTGATACCAGTTTGATCGGTTATTGGTATGGTATTGTAAAAGACGGCAGCGACTTTTTTGGAATAGAAGCATTAGATATTACACAAAAAACTGATTCAACTTATGCCATCACCCGATATGGTAAAGCAGCTAAAGGCGATATTATATTACCTGATACATCTTATTTCACCGGATATATTTCTTATGTAGGTGGTATGCGTTTTATGAATGTGGAAGGATCGTTGGTTACGGTTCAAACAAAAGGGAAAAAACCGCCTGTAGTTATTACCGAAAAGATTTTTTATCTCGCCAATTTTGAACGGCGGCATGATACCTTGAGTATGAAAACAATTACCGAAAATTTTTCTACATCCCGTGCAGGTTTTAAAACTCCCGAAGAATTGTTTAGAGAAGTAACGTCGCTTACCGGACAGAATAAAAATATCTATGACGATCTGTACACACTTTCTTACCGAAAAATACCAAAGCCACAACCACTGAAAGGTTTTTGATGAACGAACGCAGATTATCATGATGGTCAAGAATGATTATGATATATCTGCATAGATCATAAAAATCATAATAATCAGCGTTCCAATTTAGGGAATTACATCGCCTCCGCTCAGCTTTTGTATTTGATGAACAGCGAACAGAACCCTGAAGAGTGCGACGCAAGGGACGATCATCTGTGTTAATATCGTTGGGTAAAAAAAGCTATTAATTTTCCTCCTAAAAAACCCTTCTATTCCCTTACTTTTGCGCAATTTGTTTTTCCATAACGATTTCTTGCCAACGCAACATTTAAAAACAAAAAATGCCAAAAGACAATTCCATTACATCGGTACTTATTATTGGTTCTGGACCTATTATTATCGGTCAGGCTTGCGAATTTGATTACTCTGGAACGCAGGCTGCACGCAGCTTACGGGAAGAAGGGATAAAAGTTATCCTTATCAATAGCAATCCCGCTACCATCATGACGGATCCAATGATGGCTGATCGAGTTTACTTATTGCCTCTTACTGTAGAAAGCATTGAACAGATTTTGCAGGAAAATAAAATAGATGCGGTGTTGCCGACTATGGGTGGGCAAACTGCATTGAACCTTGCGAAAGAAGCAGAAGAATTGGGTATTTGGAAACAATACAACGTTCGTTTGATTGGTGTGGATATAAAGGCAATCGATAAAGCGGAGGACCGTGAAAAATTCCGTCAATGGATGATTCAATTGGGAGTAAGTGTGGCGCAAGCAAAAACTGCCAACTCATTTTTGGAAGGAAAAGAATTTGCGCAGGAAATAGGATTTCCATTAGTAATCCGTCCATCATTTACATTGGGCGGTACCGGTGGTGGTTTTGTAAAAGATAAAGATGAATTGGATGAAGCATTGAACCGTGGTTTACAAGCATCGCCTATTCATGAAGTGTTGGTAGAAAAAGCGGTGTTGGGTTGGAAAGAATTTGAATTGGAACTATTGCGAGATGCTGCTGATAATGTTTGCATCATTTGTACGGTAGAGAATTTTGATCCGATGGGTGTGCATACGGGTGATTCAATAACTGTTGCACCTGCAATGACGCTTAGTGATACTGCTATGCAATTAATGCGGAACACAGCCATCATGATGATGCGTGATTTAGGAAATTTTGCTGGCGGTTGTAATGTACAGTTTGCGTTGAATCCTGAAAACGAGGAAATCATTGCGATTGAAATTAACCCTAGAGTAAGCCGTTCTTCTGCATTGGCAAGTAAGGCAACTGGTTATCCTATTGCGAAAATTGCTGCTAAGCTGGCAATTGGTTACAACCTGGATGAATTGGAAAATCAAATCACAAAAACAACCTCTGCTTATTTTGAACCAGCATTGGATTATGTGATTGTAAAAATACCTAGATGGAATTTTGACAAATTCAAAGGCGCTGATGATACACTCGGATTGCAAATGAAAAGTGTGGGTGAAGTAATGGCTATCGGCAGAACTTTTACTGAAGCGATTCAAAAAGCTTGTCAGAGTTTAGAAAACAATGCAGTTGGGCTTGGTTATTATGGTAAAAGTTTGATGCATGCTGATGAGTTGTTGGAATATATTAAAACACCGAAATGGGATCGCATCTTCCGAATTAAAGATGCGTTGATGGCGGGAATTTCTGTAGGTACTATTTCAAAAGCAACCAATGGTATAGACAGATGGTTTCTTTATGAAATTCAAAAGATTTGTAACATCGAAAAGGAAATTGCGAAATATGATTTAGCAGATCTACCGATTGAATTATTAAGAGAAGCTAAAGTGAATGGTTTTAGTGATGAGCAAATAAGCCGCATTACAGAACATGGCGATGAAGAAGATGTTTATAATAAAAGAAAAGCTGCTGGCATAACAAGAGTATACAAAATGGTGGACACATGTTCTGCAGAATTTGAAGCAAAGACTCCATATTTCTATTCTACTTTCGAAAGAGGCAATGATAATGAAAGCAAAGTATCTGATAAGAAAAAAATAATTGTCTTAGGTTCTGGACCAAATCGTATCGGTCAAGGAATAGAATTTGATTATTGTTGTGTACATGGATTATTGGCAATAAAAGAATGTGGTTACGAAGCCATCATGGTGAATTGTAATCCAGAAACAGTGAGTACGGATTTTGATATGGCTGATAAACTTTACTTCGAGCCAGTTTATTGGGAACATCTTTGGGAAATTGTAGAACATGAAAAACCGGAAGGCGTAATTGTTCAGTTGGGCGGGCAAACAGCATTGAAGCTTGCAGAGAAATTGCATCAGAAAGGAATAAAAATCATTGGAACATCGTATGATAGTTTGGATATAGCGGAAGATCGTGGCCGCTTTAGTGATCGCTTGAAAGATTTGAACATCCCTTATCCTGATTATGGCACTGCTCAAGATGTTGATGAAGCAATTGCTGTTGCAAACAAAGTAGGTTATCCTGTATTGGTTCGCCCTTCTTATGTTTTGGGTGGGCAACGAATGAAAATTGTTTTAAATGATGAGGAGGTAGAAAAAGCAGTAGTTAGTTTATTAAAACATTTACCCGGCAACAAAATTTTGATTGATCACTTCCTTGATCGTTGCCAGGAAGCAGAGATTGATGGAATATTCGATGGTGAAGATTTTCATGTAATGGGTGTGATGGAACATATAGAACCTGCAGGTATCCACTCTGGCGATAGCAATGCGGTGCTTCCTGCTTTCAATCTCACTCCATTGATTGTGCATACCATGGAAGAATATGCAGAAAAAATTGCAAGAGATTTAAAAATCAAAGGGCTTATCAATATTCAGTTTGCTATCAAAAATGATAAGGTCTATGTAATCGAAGCAAACCCTAGAGCAAGCCGTACAACGCCTTTCATTGCAAAAGCTTATCAAATTCCTTATTTGAATGTGGCGACAAAAATTATGATCGGCACACATAAATTAAAAGACTTCAAGTTTGAGAAAAAATTAAATGGTTTTGCAATTAAAGAACCAGTATTCAGCTTCAATAAATTTCCGGGGGTAAATAAAGAACTTGGCCCTGAAATGAAAAGTACTGGAGAAGCAATAAGATTTATTAAAGATTTGAGAGATCCTTATTTCCGTCAGTTGTATAAAGACAGAAGTATGTATTTGAGTAAATAATTATTTGCTATTGAATAATTAAACTCCGCATTAGCGGAGTTTTTTTGTGCCACTAATGCACAAATAATAATTCAAACTATTCGTGTATTAGTGGCTAAAAAATAAAACCTGCTATCTAAAATCTCTTTTTCAAAAGACAAGATAACAGGGTTTAATGGTTAATGGCTGCTGAGCTTAGGCCCCCGCAGTTGGTTTCGATTTTGAAGTGAATAAGCTATTGCAACATCACGATATGAAAGTAGCACTAGTTCAATAGCAGTTCGTTTCTTATTTCAGTATTAATTAGGTTTACCATTACCTTAATTAATAACACAATTTCATATAACGAATTATAATTTAATTAGTTGCAACAATTTGACTAGGTAAAATTATTTGCTCTATCCTGCCTCATTTACTATCTTTAAAATCGGATTTATTAATAGATACTTCAAGTTTTACGTGCATGAAAGCTTCCTCTGATTTTTTATGGCAATTGATCCATTCGCTAAGTAGCAGCGAAAAACTCTTTTTCAAAAGAAATTTTTCTGGTAGCAAATCAAATGAGGAAAGGCTTTATATAAAATTATTTGATGCCATTGCAGCACAAAAAAAATATGATGAAGCCATTATTTTAAAAAAGTTTAGCCCTGATTTAAATAAAAAAAATATTGCATCACAAAAACATTATTTGCAAAAACAAATTGGTGATGCATTGGTAATTTATGATGGCCACAATGATGCAAGCCATAATATTTATAACCAGATATTACTTATAAGAGTTTACCGAAAAAAAGGATTGTTAGATGAAGCACATAGCATTTGGAAAAAAGCCGTAACAAAAGCCCGCAAAGCAGAAGCATTCGCCTTATTGAATTTATTGAAGACAGAATTTGAAAAAATGATCCTGCTCAGCAGCATTCATACAAAATATGATGACTTGCATTCTATTTTCAAAGGGAATATTATTACGTACGATGAGTATTCTGAAATGATTACACTTCGGGATATTTATGCAGAGACTTTATTATTAAAACGTAAGGCACATTTTGACCAAGATGATGATCTAAAAGAAAAAATAGCTTCTTTATTAAACCAAGTAAATAAGGGCACTCCGCCTGATGGTGCCCAATCCTTTTGGTTTCGCCATTATTATCATATGAGCAAAGCCACTTTGTTATACCTGCAAAATGATATGCAAGGTTCTATGCGGCTGATAGAGCAAGTACTCGCTGATTGGAAAAAAAATATTCGTTTCATTAAAACACATGGCGAGCATTATACCGAATTGATGTACATGATCAATTATGCTGGTGTATTAAATGGTGATTATAAATACGTAGCAGACGCTTTTAATGATCCTATTAATGAGTTGATACAAGATCCTTCCAACCGTGCCAATTTTGAAGCCATTAAATACCTTGCCCTTAATAAAATCTATAATAAAACTGCTCAGTATAAAGAAGTGCAAAAGTTGGTGCAATCCATGAAATCGAAATATCGACAATGGGAACCAGCCATGAATGCTGATCTAAATAGAACAGTGAGCATTTCATTGGGTATCTCTTCATTTGTATTGGAGCAGCATAATGATGCTTTATACTTTACTAAGAGAGGAATTACTTCTTTCAAAGATGGCACAAGAGATGACCAACTCGCAGCGGGACAAATATTATTATTGTTAATTACCTATAATCTCGATTCCTCAAAATTATTCGATTCTCAATACAGGGCTACTTATACTCATTTCTATAAACGAAAAAAGAAACATCCTTTTGAAACAGCTTTAATACAATGCCTGCACCGCACTTATTACATGAACGATAATAAAGAAAAAATTGCGGCGTTTCAAAAAACATTAGAAGTATTTGATCAAAACAAAGATGATGTGGTTCAAAAAATGATGTTCAGCATTTTTAATTATCACGGTTGGCTGGTAAGTAAAGTAGAAAGAGTTTCTTACCGTGAATATGTAGAAAAGAAAGTCAAGAATAAATAACTGTATTTATTTGTAACTTCCTTTCATGAATCAAGAAATACAAATAATCATCAACAGTTTGGAGAATGTAAATACTGGTGAGCCGTGGTTTGGTCGTGCCGGCTTTGAAATATTGGATGAAGTCAATCCTAAAATTTCTTTTATCAAACCAAACGGTACAGAGCATTCATTGGCAGAATTGCTTTATCACATGATTACTTGGGCTGATTTTACATTGAAAAGATTGGAAAAAGATAAAATAAATGATCTGGCTGGTGCAGAAGCATTAGACTGGAGAGTTATTGATCCTAAAATACATACTTGGAAGAAAGGATTGAACACTTTCAAATCCATTCATAAAAATATAATAGCATTACTAAAAAAGAAAGACGATAGTTTTCTAAAAGAAAAAGTAGATTATCGTAAATACGATTTCCAATTCTTATTAACTGGATTAATACAGCATAATATTTATCATCTTGGTCAAATTGCTTATTTAAAGAAGATGCTGCAATAATAGTTTTCGCCGAAATAAAATTCTGGCAGTGAATTAAATCCTTACATTTAATATATCTCAAAGCTTAATTAATTTATTCATCAGCAACGACGCTATGAGTACATACAAATTCAGCTTTTGGGAAAAAACTCCCTTTCTTAAATTATTACTCGCTTTCATTGCAGGCATATTGTTGCAATTCCATTTTGAGTTAAATATTGGGACATGGCTCACAATTCTAGTTTTTGCATTTCTATCATTGCTTATTTTCTTTCTACTGCCATTTTTTAGCCGCTTTAAATTTCGCTTTATTGCCGGCATTTGTGTTGCGCTGCTATTTATTTCATTGGGAGCATTATTTGTGTGGCAGAAAAATATCAGAAATAATAGGCAATGGTTTGGTAATTATTACACACCGACTAAAGCGTTATTAGTAAAATTGATAGAACCTTCTGTAGAGAAAACAAAATCGATTAAAGTCAATGCCGAAGTGGATTTTTTATTGCAAGATCAAAAAGCCATTCCGACAAAAGGAAAAATAATTCTATACTTTAAAAAAGATTCAACGTTACCAAAACTTGAATATGGAATGCAAATTGTTTTAAAAAAAACCTTACAAGAAATAAAAAATTCCGGCAATCCCGGTGGCTTTGATTATAAACGTTATGCTCTTTTCCAAGGTATTACACACCAAGTTTTTCTTAAGCCAGGAGAATTTGAAATTATTGATAGCAAGAAAGCCAACTGGCTTTATTCATTTATGTATCGATCACAAGAAAGAATATTAAGCATACTGAGAAGAAATATAAGTGGTGAAAAAGAATTGGGCCTTGCAGAAGCATTACTTATTGGCTATAAAGACGACCTAGATCAATCATTGGTACAATCATATACCAATACAGGTGTAGTGCACATCATCGCTATTTCTGGTTTGCATTTAGGTTTGATCTACTGGTTGCTTGCGTTGCTTTTAAAACCATTACAAAAATCAAAAAAATTGAAATGGTTACGGCCTATCCTCATCATATTAGGTTTATGGCTATTTAGTTTATTGACCGGTGCGCAACCTTCTATTCTTCGTTCGGCAATTATGTTTACATGCATTGTACTAGGAGAATCACTATCAAGAAAAACTTCCATTTATAATACTATGGCGTTTTCTGCTTTTATTTTATTATGTATAAATCCGTTCTGGTTATGGGATGTAGGTTTTCAATTATCCTATGCAGCCGTGTTAAGTATTATCATCTTTATGCAGCCAATTTATAATTGGTTTTACTTTAAAAATAAATTATTAGATAATATATGGAAACTGAATGCAGTTACCATTGCTGCGCAAATACTCACTGTTCCGCTTAGTATTTATCACTTTCATCAATTCCCAAATTTATTCTTGCTTACAAATTTTCTAGCGGTACCACTTTCTAGTGCTATTTTATTGGGAGAAATATTTCTTTGTGTGATTTCATTGATACCGCCGCTTGCATATTGGACCGGAAAACTAATCGGTTGGTTAATCTGGTTGATGAACACCTATATTGAAAGAATTGAAACTATTTCCTTTTCATTATGGGATGGACTACAAATAAGCTTGCTGCAAACAATTTTACTTTTCATTTTCACCATTGCAGTTAGTTATTGGTTGATGGAAAAATCAACAGCTGGATTAAAATTTGGCTTATTTGCTTTATTAGGTTTTGCTGCCCTTCGTTCCTATTCATTTATGCAATCAGACAGGCAACAAAAACTGATTGTTTATAATGTGCCGCAGAAAAAAGCAATTGATATCATTAATGGCAGAAACCATTACTTCATTGGTGATAGTGATTTAAGAGTTGATGGTTTTGCCCGCAACTTTCATCTAAAACCTGCAAGAACATTATATCGTGTAAATGAGGCTGAAAGAATTTCAAATCTCTTCGTTAGCGAAAACTATTTCAATTATAAAGGAAAACATATTTTATTATTAGATAAAACTGTTTCGCTTGAGTGGCAATTCAACAAACCTGTAATTGATGTATTAATACTATCAGGCAATCCAAAAATTTATATGACCAAAATAGCGGCAGTCCTGCAAATAAAACAAGTAGTGTTTGATGGATCCGTTCCAACATGGAAAACACACTATTGGAAAAAAGACTGTGATTCGCTACATATACCCTGGCATGAAACATCTACAAATGGAGCTTTTGAAATGAAATTGGAATAATTAAACTATTAAACGGATTACGAATATTTTAGCAGCCCTACAAATGGTGAATAGATTTACTACAGTACAAGTGTGCGACGCAAGGAACGATCATCTGTGTTACTGTTGCTGGTGAAATAAAATTTACTCATCTCGTAAAAACCACTTTTGTGATGATTGCACAGACACTTACCTTTGCGTCTCTCTAACGACTTCCTGCCCCAAACCCAACCAATTTTATGAACAAAAAAATTCAATCGGCGCTTATTTCTGTTTTTTATAAAGACGGGCTGGAAAATATTGTACAGCAACTTTCTCAACTCGGTGTAACGATTTATTCTACCGGAGGCACACAAACGTTTATTGAAAAATTAGGTATTAAAGTAGTGCCTGTGGAAGACCTGACTACTTATCCTTCTATTTTGGGTGGCCGTGTAAAAACTTTACACCCTTCTGTGTTTGGAGGTATACTTGGTAAACGGGACGATGAAGCCCATGTTCAGGAAATGAAGCAATATAATATTCCTGAAATAGATTTGGTAATCGTAGATCTCTACCCATTTGAAGAAACTGTTGCCACTACTAGCGACGAAAAATCAATCATTGAAAAAATTGATATTGGTGGCCCATCCATGATTCGTGGTGCAGCTAAAAATTTTAAAGATGTAGTGGTTATTGCTGCGAAGAAAGATTATAGTTCTCTTGAAAAATTATTGGCAGAACAAAAAGGTGAAACAACATTGGAACAACGCAAATCATTTTCAGCAAAAGCATTTGAAATCGTAGCACATTATGATGTGGCTATTGCTAAATATTTTAACCCTTCTGCGTCATTATATTTTGTTGAATCAATTACCAATCCAAAAGCAATGCGCTACGGTGAGAACCCTCATCAATCCGGTGTGTTTTATGGAGATTTGAATAAATTATTTGACCAATTAAATGGCAAAGAGCTTTCTTATAATAATTTGGTGGATGTGGACGCTGCGATGCAGTTGATAAAAGAATTCACCGATACCACATTTGCGATTATTAAACATACCAATGTATGCGGTGTGGCGCAATCAAAAACTGTAAAAGAAAGTTGGGACACAGCGCTGGCTGGCGATCCTGAAAGTGCTTTTGGTGGTGTACTAGTTTGTAATGGAACTATTGACAAAGCAACTGCAGAAGCTATTAATGAAATATTTTTTGAAGTATTGATTGCTCCTTCTTATAATGAAGATGCATTGGCAATTTTGAAATCAAAGAAGAATCGTATTCTGTTACAACTTAAAGCCCAACCAGCTAATAAAGAACAATACAAATCTGTTTTGAACGGAGTGCTGATACAAGGAATAGACGAAGGCAATTACACTGAATGGAAAGAAACAGGTGGAAGAGAAACAACTGCAACAGAAAAAGAAGATTTAATTTTTGCAAATATTATTTGCAAGCATTTAAAATCAAATGCCATTGCATTAGTTAAAAACAAACAGCTCATTGGAAAAGGTTGCGGACAAACCAGCCGTATAGATTCGTTGAGACAGGCGGTTGAAAAAGCAAAGCAATTCAAATTTGATTTAAACGGAGCTGTTATGGCCAGCGATGCTTTCTTCCCATTTAATGATTGTGTCAAACTGGGACATGAAGCAGGTATTACCTCTTTTATTCAACCAGGTGGATCAATACGTGACAATGATTCAATTGAGTACTGTAAAGAAAATAATTTAGCAATGGTGATAACCGGGCTTAGGCATTTTAAACATTAATGAACATATTTGATTTCCATAAAACCATTCTTCAATCCTCTGCTGATTCTTTAAAAAAATTATCTGTATTCAATCCGCTTACGATTCGTAAAAAGGGAACCAGATCAAAAGCAATATTTGCACTCGCATTAGTTTGTTTTTTATGGGGCACTACCTGGATTGCATCTAAAGAAGGTGTAAAACATATACCGGATGCTTTACAAATGGCGGCCATACGCCAATTACTCGGCGGCATTTGTTATGTTGCTTTTTTTCTTTATAAAAAAACAGCATTGCCAAAAGGAAGAGAGTGGATTCCAATTTTGATTTTAAGTTTCCTGAATTTTATGATCAGCAATGGCCTCAGTACATTGGCATTACAATATCAAATATCTGCAGGACTTGGTGCAATCATTGGCGCCATCTTTCCATTATGGATTGTAGTAATTGGATTATTTACTTCTAAAGAAAAAATGCCGGCATTAGCAATCGCTGGTTTGCTATTAGGTTTTGGTGGTGTATGTGTTATTTTTTCCAATCGTCTTGATGATTTCCTAAATTCAAAATTTCAGTTAGGCATTTTATTCTCGGTTATTGCAACATGGACATGGGCATTCGCTACTTTATATACCAAAAAGCAAGCGTCACATTTTAATCCTTATTTCAGTTTGGGTTTGCAAATGGTGATAAGCGGCGTATTGTTATATAGTTTTTCTACTGCTTCCGGCAAAGCAGTTCCTATTTCAGCTATTCAATGGCAATCATGGGCGGCTATTGCTTACTTAGTCATTTTCGGATCGTTGATTGCATTCATTTGTTACTTGTATGCGTTACAAAATTTACCTACAGAACAAGTTTCAATTTATGCTTATGTAAATCCTATGGTGGCGGTGCTTTGCGGTTGGATCATTTTCAATGAAAAGATTACGCTCAATATTACATTAGGAGGATTAGTTACTTTGTTAGGCGTTTATTTAGTCAACAAAGCATTTAAGGCTGTACCTGCGCCTGAGCAACCCGAAGCAGAGGGAGTTTAAGCAAAGTTTGAAGTTTGAAATTCCTACTTAATCGAGAAACTCTTTATCATGCCAGTTATATTTTTTTGGTATTCAGCTTTATTGCTACTATCATCGTCCCTTGCGTCGCACTCTTCATCGTTCTGTAATTCTATTCAGCATACTGAAAGAATCCTATAATTTTCACCAACCTCAAGCATCAAACGCTTTTAATAAACTCTTCATACACTTCTTTCCAGCCTTCAAACAACTTATCAGTTCCTAAAAAAGTATTGTGCCAGATAGTTATCAATAAACCTTCAACTGCTTTTACTTCTTTATAATAATGTTGCAGTTCTTGTAATGCTTGTGCTGGTGAATATTTTTGTTCAAAAAAAGAATTGGCTTCCATGTAGCAAAAAGGGTAAAGCAGTAAATTGGTTGTTTCATCCTTTTCTAAATCGTACCAATAAAAAGTAGAAGCAACAGAAGCTCTGAATCCGTTAATACTTCCATAACCTATAGAAAAATCTTCGTAAATGCCAGCTTCAATTAAATAACGAAATGTTTGAGGCAAGGTGAATCGAATAAAATGCTGACGTGATGCACTGATTTTTTTGCCAGTTATATTTTCGACAGATAGAATTTCTTTTTTTATTAATGATGGATCATCACCACTTTGCCAGGAAGGATGAATACCAATTTCATATTTCTCGTCATGTTGCTTAATCAAATTTTGTAAAGCAGTTTCTTTCAACAAAATATTTTTATCGTACTTCCCTGTTTTCTCAGCAACAAGAAAAAAATACATTGGCTTTAATTCATATTTGCGATGAAGATTATCCATCCATTCATAAGAATCAAACGGATCTTGCAGTTTATCGTTCAAAACTTTTCTTCGCAATGAAAATTTTCCGAATTCTCCTTTCAATAAATTTTTAACAGCACCACCCGCATTTCTCCATGCTTGTTTATGCTTATAGGAAAATGCTTCGTCGATATCGTAAGTCGGCAGGAAACTGAGTCGAGATTGGTGAGTCGTAAGTGATGGAAACTTTGTTCTTAAAGAGGCTTTCAGTTCTTTCAGCCAGATATTTATCAATGGTTTATCTAAAAACTTCTCTTTAAAAGCTAACGAGTTTTCATGAGCATATCTCCCATACATATCTTTTGTGTGTGGAAGATATTCTTCATATCGGCTCATCAAATAAAATGAAGCGGCAAATACATCAAAAGAAAAATCACCGTCAGTTTTTAAAAATGCTCTGTAGTTGTTTATTTCAAAGCAATCGATCGATTGCTGTTGAACGCTTTTCTCAAATAATAAAGAATGAGGATTTATCCAATATTCATTTTCAAGAATATGGATGTTGCTATAATTGATTTTTGCGCTAGTGGCATTTTTATACTCATCAATATCAGTAGTAAGATGAAAAGGTTTTCCGCAAATTTCCTTGCCGATAAAATCAGTAATGTACTTTAAACGATTAGTTATTGTATTTGAAAAAACAATCACAGGTTGAAGATAACTATCCTTTACCATGTTTTTCCTTCCACAATTCATTGAAGGACTTCTTTGGAAATTCCATATTACCACGGTGCTCTTTCCATCCTTTCAATAAACTATTAACCACCCAATTTTTAATGCTGCCATTGGCCATATTCATCCATCTGCGACGCAACATTCCTTGTCGCCACATCTTCCAGGCCATTTTTTCACCAAAACTGCTGTTACCTTCTTCTACTGCTTCATGTCGGTTTTCTAATAACAACTCATGTAAATTTATTTTCACTGCACATACTTCAGTGCAATTACCACAAAGTGAGGATGCATAACTAAGATGTTTCCACTCATCCATATTTTTTAAATGAGGTGTTATAACAGAACCTATCGGGCCACTATAAGTAGCAGCATAAGCATGACCGCCGATATTTTTGTAAACAGGACATGCATTCAGACAAGCTCCACAGCGAATACAATATAAACTCTCCCGCTGCTTCTCGTTTGCTAGAATATTGGTGCGTCCATTATCCAATAGTATCACATACATTTCTTCCGGGCCATCTATTTCATTTGCCTGGCGTGGACCAGTAACAATCGTATTGTAAACAGTCACTTTTTGTCCAGTGCCAAATGTTGAAAGCAACGGCCAAAATAATGCGAGGTCATTCATTGAAGGAATCATCTTTTCAATACCTACAATTACAATATGTGTTTTCGGCATGGAGCAACTTAATCTTGCATTGCCTTCATTTTCTGTAACAGCAATACCACCGATATCTGAAATAATAAAATTTGCGCCGGTAACACCTACTTCAGCTTGGACATATTTTTCTCGCAACACATCTCTTGCAGTCAGCGTCAATTCTTGTGGAGTTGCTAATGGATCGGTTCCTAATTTTTCAGCAAACAATTTTGCAACATCTTCTTTGCTTTTGTGCATTGCTGGTGTAACAATATGATAAGGTGCTTCTCCATCTAGTTGTTGAATATATTCACCCAGATCAGTTTCTACACTTTCAATTCCATTCTTTTCTAAAAAATCATTTAGGTGAATTTCTTCTGTCACCATGCTTTTACTCTTCACCAATGTTTTGCAATTCTTCTCATCGCAAATTTTCTTTATCGCATCCAAAGCTTGTTGTGCATCTTCGGCCCATATCACTTTCGCTCCTCTTCTAGTAATTGCAGCTTCAAATGTTTCCAATTGCACATCTAGTGATTCAATCGCTTTCCATTTTGTATTCTTTGCCCGCTCTCTTGCCAAATGCACATCAGTAAATTGCTGTTTGCCCTGCGGCACCACTGCATTATATTTACCAATATTAAAATTGATTTTTCGGCGATGTTCTTTATCAGCCGCCTTTATGGTGCTTTTTGCAATAAATGTTGATGCTGTTTCTTTCATTAAAATATTTTTATCTCGTAACTCCTAACTCACTCCTCACAACTTTTCTACTCATTCTTCAAAATCCATTTCTTCCCATTCACCTTTTGCAATAGTATCTAAAGCATTGTAAAAATCCTCTCCGTATTTTCTTATCAATGGTTCTTTTAAAAATTGATACACCGGAACTTTCAATTTTTCTCCCAATGCACAGGCAGGGTTACACATTGGATCTCGTGGTTCATAATTCACTCTTTCATAATCACCGTGCTTTCCTTGCTTAGAAATTACTGGGTACAAATGACAACTGATTGGTTTTTTCCAGGGAATGATACCGTCATTATAAGCTTGTTCAAATGCACATTTGATAATGCCGCCTTCTCCACGAATACCATATACACATATTTCATTATCACTATCCAAAGTAGGTGTCACCCATTCAAATTCATGGTCATAGACATATTTTCCCTTGCGATCAATTTCTGCCAATGAATCTTTTGTGAGATAGGGCTTCACTTTATCAAACACATCATTAATAATAGCCAACTCTTCCTTCTCCAATGGCGCACCTGCTGCACCATCTTCGCAACAACCGCCTTTGCATTTACTCAAGTCGCAAACGAATTGCTTATCCACCACATCTTCACTCACTAATATATTGTCAATTACTATCACACTATTTCTTTTTTTGCAAAGGTAAGCCTTATTGTTAGCTGACTTTTTTTCGCCCTAAAAATTTTGTTTTGATATGATAGCCTGCTTTTGTCAACCTGTTGTGCGAGGTAAGATACTTAATAACTTTATGCTCCATCCAATGATGCAAAGGCAATAAAATTGCCGCCAGGCCAATCATAAAAAGTAAGTCCTTCCAAGGCTCTCCTTTTGTGATGGAGTAAATATTCTTTTTAAAAATGAGAAAGATAAATTCGAAAAACATGAGGAAGGCGAAAAAGCCAAGCATTTTGATAGTCGTTGCAGACACTTTAAACATTCCCAATATTACCAATGCAATAAATAAGGCAACAATACCCAATGTGATCGCCATGTATTGAATATTATTTCTCCGTCTTTTTATTTCTGCTGCTGTTGCTAAATCCCTTTCAAGGCGTTGTTGTTCATCTGCTGCTTCTAGCTGTAACAGATCTTGCTCCTTACCGAGTTTATCCAAACTGTCTTTATACTGTTTAGAAAGAGATGAAAAATAAAATGCCTGTTTGTAGTCATTTTTTTGTTGGTATAATGAATCGAGGTTGGTTGCTGCAATATTCATAAGTTCAAGACTGGCAATTTTATCAGCAACATCTTTTGCTTTTGTAAAATATTCTATTGATTTATCATACTCTTTGGTTTCTTTATGCAATAAACCCAGTTGGTAATAATAACTATACTGATTGCTTACATTAACATCTTTCTCAAAAAAAGGCGCCACCTTAGTATAAAAATATTTCGCTGAATCATAATTTCCCAATCGAGCATATATATACCCATACGATTGATCAATAAAGTAACCAAAGTTCACTCTTTGCAAAAAGTCTTTCAATTGTGGATGTTCATTAAAATAATCTAACGCTTTTTTTGGCTGATCATTATTAAGATAATTATTTACGATACTTCTATAGGTCATCACTTTTATCGGATCATACTTCAATGAATCAGCAAGCTTGAGCGATTTTTCATAATAGAACATAGCCATATCGCTGTTCCTTTTTGTTGCATATAAATCTCCAAGCCGATTTAGATCCTGAACTCTATTATAAGGTGTTTGCCCATTTTTAATTCTATCCAATACTTGCAAAGCTTTTACCTGGTAGTCTATTGCCTTGTCATTTTCTTCAATACCAGCATAGAAAACAGATAGTCTGCTATATGCAGCACGAAGTAAAAAATCATTTTTCGATTCTTCGCTTATGCGCAATGCTGAAAAGAGATTTCGAAGTGCTAGTTTTTTTTCATTTTTTGTGGTGTATACCAACCCGTATTCCAGATGCACCCTTGCAGCAAGACTATCGTTTTTTAATAACCCCATGTAAGAAAAAGCCTGGTTGCAATAGTTCAATGCCTTTTCAGCATCAGGAATAAATCGATGCACTTCTGAAAGACTCAGATAAACACCAACCATTTGTTCATCCAACTTATTGACTTTAGCCAATTCTAAGGCTTGGTTATAATAATTAATTGCCTTATTCAGATTGTCTTTTCTTCCGGCAAGAAAAGAATAGCGTTCGCCATTTATAAGCAATGCTTTTATCATGAGTTTTCTATCCCTGGAAACTTCCGCCACTTCCATCATTTCCTTTCCATATTTATCGGCTTCTACTGGGTTGATGTTCATCATTAACCGGGAAAGGTTTCCCAACAAACTAACTTTTTGTTCATTGGTTGTTGCCTTCTTCAATTCTGTTTTAAAAGAATCGATTACGGCAGGTTGCGGCTGCGAAATGGCGTTTGATGAAATGAATAGTAAAAGCGAGAGGTAAAGCAGTTGTCTCATATCCCAAAATAAAACATTTTCCCTTTAACACAGTTCTAACAGTTATTATTTATGGACAAATATGGGTAACGGCATCCTACCAGCAAACCAGCTGTATGTCCAACACAAGAATGGTCACCTTTCAGAAGTCGGTGAAGGTTTTTTTCCAGATGCTTTTCTGGGTTCCGGTGGCAGGATTTAGTTTACTCCTTATATATAATACTCTTCCCTATTTTTCTTTCAGCAAAGATTTCAGTTTTATTGAAGAAAGAAGTATTCTTTTCAAAAGCAATTTTTATAATGCCTGTTTCTATATCCATATCACTGCAGGTGCATTATGCATTCTTACTTCCCTAGTTCAGTTTTCAAGATATATTCTAAAAAAATCAAAAGCCATTCATCGCTTTTCTGGAAAAATATATGTTTTTGTTGTTTTATTCCTTGGAGCACCTACTGGGCTGTATATGTCTTTTTTTGCCAAAGGTAGTTTTTGGGAACGATCATTATTCATGTTCATGGCAGCATGGTGGTTTATAACTACGCTGTATGGATTAACCACTATTCATAAGCGAAATATTGTAGCACATAAAATATGGATGATGCGTAGTTATGCGATGGCAATGACGGCTGTAACATTCCGGGTGTACCATATTGTTTTCTATTTATTGAATTGGGGGCACTTGGAAAATTATGAACTATCACTCTGGATAAGTGTAATTGGCAATATGCTTTTCGCAGAGTTTATCATATATCGTCAAAGCAAAAAATATCTGAAATCATTTGCAACATAAGTCGAACATTCTAAACCTTTAAACTTAAAAACATGAAATCAATCTTGTACGTCGGTGCCACGTTAATGATCGGCGCCAGCATTTACGGGTTCGTGGATTACAAAAAAACAAGTCACAGTAAAGAATTTACGGGCATGTATTCAGCAGAAAAAATAAAAGAGCCTGTTGTAGTTACCAGCACAACCATCGTTGAACCAGCAGTTGAAAAAAAAGACATTAACAACATCGTTAAAAAAGCAGTTTCAAAAAACCAGGAAACTGCAAAAGAAGAAGAAATAATTTCTGTAAAACCAATCGAAGATGATGAAATGATGGATGCAACTGAAACAAAAGAGATCACTAAATCTGAAGTGAATATAAAAACATCTAAAGAAAGCGGTATTGAAAAGAAAATAAATAAGAAACGAAAATTCAGTACTAAACTATTCAGTCGTGGTGCTCTAGACGAACGCTATACTGCTCCTAAAGTAAAAGAAGATGCAATTATTGAGACAAGGAAAGCAGATAAGAAAGACTAACAATACATACAGCCCGTACCAATCATTAAGCCCCGCACCCTATGACGGGGTTTACTATTTCCATTTCAATGTATTAATAAGATGCTCCAGATCTTTTTTCAAGAAATCATTTACAATACCCAATGAATCTGCATTAGGTGCTGCATCAAAATATAAAGCACCACGTAAAAAATGTTTGATAGAATCTGTTAGAAAAAATTGATTGGCGGTTGCCGTATTACCACCGAGACTGAAATACATTCCTTCTACATTGTTCGGTGTAAGTATTCGATTCTCTTCAATACCAGTGGAAACATCAACGTGTTGCTTATAAGCCATTTTAAATCCATCTCTTACTAATGAATCAAATTGATTTTGTGCATTGATTGATTTATAGCTGATATAAATTCTTCCAGCAAACTGCGGCACATCTATATTGATCCACCAGTCACCAGCTTTATCATCAAAAAAAGTAGAGTCTTTAATTACTTTAGCATATACCGGATATTCAAAAGTGTAGGGATAACCTGGTTGATCGAAAGACTGGTATTTCTTTTCAGGAAAATCAATATGAAAATATCCTTTTTTCTTCCCGGCTGAATAATCGCTATTGCATGCAGCAACTAATAAAGTAAGGGTTAGCATCCATGCACAGTATTTTACGAAGAATTTTCTCATCAAGGTTTTACTTTGGGTATTATAGTTACTTTGACTAATTGGATTCTATTATTATCAGCTTTCATTATGGTGAATTCAAAATCACCGCAAGGTATCACCCAATCCACTGCAGGAAATTCTCCTGCAACCTCCAATACCAACCCTGCTAGTGATTCGCTTTCACCTTTTACTTTATCAAACATGGTCATGGGTAATTTCATAATACGGCACATATCATGAATCATTATTTTGCCTTCAAAAAGATAATTATTCTCATCGAGCTTATAACTGTCGCCTTCTTCTTCATCAAATTCATCTTTGATATCCCCGATCACTTCTTCCACTATATCTTCCATAGTTACAATACCGCTGGTTCCTCCAAACTCATCTACCACCACTGCAAAATGAATCTGCTTTTCCTGAAAATCAATTAATAAATCTTCAATCAATTTTGTTTCGGGTACAAAATAGGGTTGACGCATCAATGGGTGCCAGTCATAATTTTCTGATTCGTTAAGGTATTGTATTAAATCTTTTGTATTGACAATCCCGACAATTTCATCAAGACTATACTTGTAAACAGGTAAACGAGAAAAATGAAGTTCTTCTGCTTTTTTAATTAAATCATTAAACGATGATCGGTATTCAACACCACTTACATACAACCGGCTTCGCATAATTTGTTTCACGGATATATTCCCAAACTTCACCACACCCTTCATTATATTTTTTTCCTGTTGCGATGCTTCTTCATTGGTTTTAATATCTATTGCCTCGTCGAGCTCTTTCATACTCATTGCATCAGTTTTTTCAGCTCCAGTTCTTTTACCAATTCCATCTGCCAATGAGACAATCCATTTGCTGATGCGGCGTAATAATAAATGCAATGATTCAACTATTACAGAGGATCCATATGCAAAGCGAAGATTATGTTGTGTAGCCCAAACTTTTGGCAATATTTTTCCAAAGAAAATTAATACAAAAGCTATCACTAAAACTTTGATAAGTATTTCTGCAATCGATCCAATTTTATCGAATGAAATAAATTGATTTATCAAATAGTTAGCAAGAACAACAATACTGATATTAATAAATGTCCCTGCTATCAGCAATGACGCATATACTTCTTTGGGTTCTTCTAATAAGGTAACAATACGTTTGGCAGACGCATGCTGTTTTGTTTTCAGCATATTCACATCTTTATTGTTGAGGGAAAACAACGCTACTTCTGCACCGGAAATAGTAAAAGAAAGTAATAATAAAGCCATTAATGCTACAGCAAGAATAGTAGTACCCTGCATATTGGCAGCCAGTAATACATAGGACAGATAATCTATTATGGAACTAAAAACCGGGTGACTTTCCAAAGCAAGGATTTTTATTAATCAATTCTATAGAAGATTATGCCGATAAACACAAATCCCACCAAGCCGCTTAGCACACAAAGATTATATAGTTCATTTTCTTTGTGGCCGCTGTGTCTTTGTGGGATACATCAGCCCTTCTTGGGTCAAAGTTATTGTATTAAAATTTATTCTTAAAAAGGAAGCGTTTCTGAAGGATCGCCCATTGGTATATCACTTCCGCCTACTCCTTCAATACCGCTTTCACCCGAGTTATTGCTTGATCCTCCATCCATTCGTTTATCCAACATAATCAGGTTATCACCCACCACTTCTGTTGCAAATTTTCTATGACCGTCTTTATCATCCCAGCTTCTGGTTCTTAAGCGTCCTTCAATATATACCAAGCTGCTCTTGTGTAAATATTTTTGGGCCAGTTCGGCAAGGCCACGCCAAAGCACTACGGTATGCCATTCAGTTTGAGATACTAATTTTCCAGTTCGATCTTTAAAAGTTTCGGTAGTGGCGAGTGGGAATTTCGCTACAGCAATATTTCCTTCTAGGGTCTGTACATCCGGGTCTTTACCCAGGTTGCCAATAAGCATTACTCTGTTTACTCCTCTCATACATTTATTCTTTAGATCCGCCAGACAAAAATCTGGCCGATAAGGTTAACAAATCATCGAAGGGCAATCAATGCTTCTTAAAGTTAGATTTTTTATTAGATAATAAAAAAAAGAAACAGGTTAATTGGTAAGCTGAAAAAACAAGGAACCGTTTTTACTCCTTCTTGGGAATTTTTATTCGGACTCTAGCCTCAAGATGTAGTATAACCAGGGAAATTAATTTTGATTCCCTCTTTTTTAGTACTTACGAATAGGTGTTGATTTATCAGTCGAGGAAAAGAATAGGTTGACATTGCTTTCAGCGTAACCCATTTACTATTTTTTTCAGGTGCAATCTTCTTTTTTAGTTCAATAAAAATAAACCTGCTTGAAATAAGTTGATGAGAAAGTTTTTGAGTAAACATTGTAGAAATACCTATTACCGAATATTTATCTTCTTTTAAATAGCCCTTGGCAATTGCTTTTTTTAAAACAGCATTTTGTGTTTGCTCAGCACCCGTTTCTATTAACATGGGTTCATACAAATCTTCCCATATATCTTTTTCTATTCTTTTGCGAATAGCTATTTCATCTTTATAGGATATCACTAAATAATAAAACCATCTTTTCCTTATAGTAATTTTTTTCTCTTTTATTGGCAGTTCGTTGATTTTGTTATTTAAAAATGCAAAACAGGTTTTATTAAAAACGCAGTTTGTACAAAGGGGTAAAGCAGGTTTGCAAATCACTGCACCAAAATCCATAATAGCTTGGTTGTATAAACCCGCTTGTTTTTTATCCAATAATTCATCTGCCAATGAAGTAAAAATTTTCTTTCCTTCATTGGAGTCAATAGGAACATGAATTCCAAATATTCTTGCTAATACTCGAAATACATTTCCATCGACCACAGCAGAAGGTAAATTATATGCAAAAGAAGAAATAGCAGCAGCGGTGTAAGGACCGATTCCTTTTAATGCTTTTATATTTTCATACTCATCAGGAAACTTTCCTTTGAGATCTTTTGAAATATATCTTGCTGTTGCAATTAAGTTTCTGCAACGAGTGTAATAACCTAAGCCTTCCCATAGTTTAAAAATTTTTTCATCAGGTGCTTTGGCAAGTTTGTGAACATCAGGAAATGTTTTAATGAAATTGTTGTAGTAATTAAGCCCCTGCTCTACTCTTGTTTGTTGCAGTATAATTTCGCTCAGCCATATTTTGTAAGGGTCTTTTTCTCCTTTCCAGGGCATTTGCCGGGTATTTTGCTCCCGATTCCATTTCAATAAAGTATTAGAGAATGCTTTTTTAGTCGCTTCCAGTTTGACCTTTTTCATTAAAAATTCCCTTCTGATTGGTTTTTGACACTAAATATCCCTCATTTTTTGGGCAAGATGCACATACCGTTCAAAAAAATTATTCCTATTAGGTTGACAATCATATAATTTTGTCATAAATTAGTATTCAAATAGATTAGGTAAATCATTTAAAACTGCCAACAATGAGAAAAGCCGACCTGGTAAATCAGATTTCTGAAAAAACAGGGATACCAAAGGTGGATGTCCTTGTAACTCTTGAAACTATGTTCAAGGAAGTAAAAGACACACTTGCCGGTGGCGAAAATATTTATATCCGCGGCTTTGGCAGCTTCATTACCAAAAAAAGAGCTGCAAAAATTGGCCGTAATATAAAGAAGAACATTGCGGTACATATCCCTGAGCATTATATTCCTGCTTTTAAACCAGCCAAAGAATTTGTGGCTGAAGTAAAAAAATTGGAAGCTCCTAAGCCGGACTCTGGCCCTGGAGAAGATGCATAATAATCCTGCATTTATTAATAGAACAAACCGTTTTAAAGGTAACTTCGCATCCTTAATTTTTTGGCCGTGAAGAAACCTCAATGGATTACTGTTCTTGTTGCTGTACTGCTTACTGCCGGAATTTTTCTGTTTGGCAGAACTGTTCCTAATAAAAAAGCTATGGCTCCCACCACCACTGTCCATAGTGCCGATGACGGTCATAATCATGGAGATGTGGAAGCGGTTTCGATCGATACTATCCTCAATCTTGCCAAAAAGCAGCTATCTACTGAACAAGTTGTAAGATTAAATACGCTGGAAAATTCAATTTCAAGAGGTGATGTAAATAACCAGCAAGTCCATGTCTACCACCAGTTAGCAAGGTTTTGGGCTGACTCTGCCCGGGTTTTTGAGCCCTATGCCTGGTACACCGCCGAAGCTGCCAGATTGGAAAATTCGGAAAAAACCCTCACCTTTGCAGCCCGCTTATTTTTGGAGAACCTGCAAAACGAAGAAACGGATCAGTTGAGAAAATGGAAAGCGTTGCAGGCCAAAGATTTGTTTGAACGTTCTTTGAGCATTAACCCAGCAAATGATTCAGCAAAAGCTGGTCTTGGAGCTGCTTACTTATTTGGCAATATTTCAACCAATCCAATGGAAGGACTCGCCAAAATAAGAGAAGTGGTACAAAAGGACAGTACCAATTTATATGCACAAATGTTATTGGTAAAAGGTGCTGTATTATCGGGGCAATATGATAAAGCGATTGACCGTTTAAAAACGGTTAATGCAATCGATGCTAATAATGTAGAAGCAATTTTATTATTAGCAGATTTGAATGAAAGAATGGGTGATAAAGTAACGGCTGCTGCTTGGTATCAAAAAAGTTTGCAGCATGTAAAATTGCCCGAAGCCAGGAAAGCGATTGAAAAAAGGATTGAGGAACTTAGGAAATAAAGAATAATAATTCCTGCAGAAGGAACTGATATAATTTATAACCTTATTTATAAACAATATTAAAAAAATATTTGAGTATGCCTTGCGGTAAAAAAAGGAAGCGTCATAAAATTGCGACGCACAAGCGTAAAAAAAGACTGAGAAAGAACCGTCATAAAAAGAGAAATAAATAGTTCGGAGTTTTAAATTATGAGTTAAGAGTTAGAATCACTTTGTGTGTTTAACTCTTAACTCTAAACTCTTAATTATATAACTCTTTTTACAGTCCACTGGTTGTTTGCCGTATTAGTTTGCCCCAAAGGAGCTCTTAGTAAACTCCGCAAATTTATTCTCAGCACTCCCTACAGGTTTTAAGCATCAGGTACGGATTATTATAGCAACCAGCACACTTGCAGCAGGAAGGTGATTCATTTATGTAAGCTGTAATGAACAAAGAACTTATTATTAATGCCGCTCCACAGGGTGTAGAAATAGCACTGCTGGAGGATAAAAAGCTGGTAGAACTGCATAACGAAAAAAGTGATGCTCGTTTTGCCGTAGGCGATCTCTATCTGGGTAAGGTTAAGAAATTAATCCCCGGGCTCAATGCTGCATTTGTAGATGTGGGATTTGAAAAAGACGCTTTTCTTCACTATACTGATCTTAGCCCTTATGCTAAATCATTGCTGAAATTTACCAGCATGTGTATGCAGGATAAAAGCGACACAGGCCTTGATTTTGGCAAATTCACGATCGAACCGGAAATTGTAAAAACCGGGAAGATCAATGAAGTGCTTGGTGGCAAGCCAAATATTCTCGTACAAATTCTTAAAGAACCTATAGCAGCTAAAGGCCCAAGGCTTAGCTGCGAATTATCATTACCCGGACGTTTTGTTGTACTGACTCCTTTTAATGATGTGGTGGCTGTTTCCAGGAAAATTCATTCTTCAGAAGAAAGAAAGCGTTTACAAAAAATAGTAGAAGCAATCAAGTCAAAGAATTTTGGTGTGATTGTTCGTACTGCAGCAGAGGGGAAAAACACTGCTGAGTTGCATGAAGATCTTTCTGAATTAGTAGCCATGTGGGATGCAATTCAAAAGAATTTAAAAGGTGCGATAGCTCCCGCAAAAATTTTAAGCGAACAAACAAAGACGAATAGCATTCTCCGTGATTTATTAAATGCTGATTTCAATAAAATTGTAGTTAACGATCGCAACATTTTTGCTGATACAAAAAATTATATACAACGTATCGCTCCTGAAAAAGCAGATATCGTTTCCTATTATCAAAATGGTTCTACCATTTTCGATTCGTTTGGCATTACCAAGCAGGTAAAATCATCGTTTGGAAAAACAGTAAACCTTGATAGCGGTGCTTACCTTATTATAGAGCATACCGAAGCATTACATGTAATAGATGTAAACAGCGGTTATAAGAGTGTAAGCAATAACCAAGAGCAAAACGCATTGGAAACAAATCTAGAAGCTGCTGAAGAAATTGCCCGTCAATTAAGATTAAGAGATTTAGGTGGTATTATCGTTGTCGATTTTATTGATATGAAGTTGCCGGACAACAAACGGAAATTGGTGGAAAGAATGGAAGAATTCATGAATCCTGACAGGGCGAAACATGCAGTGCTTCCTATTTCAAAATTTGGGTTGATGCAAATTACCCGGCAGCGTATGAAGCCGGAAATGAATATTAATACACAGGAAGTTTGTCCTAGTTGTAATGGTACGGGAAAAATATCTTCTACCCTTTTATTAGAAGATGAGATTGAAAAGAACTTGAGTTATTTAATTACACATAAGAATAGCAACCTTAAATTGGTTGTTAATCCGATTATGTATGCTTACTTAACAAAAGGATGGCCATGGAAAACAAGAATGGCAAAATGGAAAAAGAAGTTTGGACAGAAAACAAGAGTGGAAGAAGACACCAATTATCATTTAACTGAATACAAGTTTTTTGATCAGCATGATGAAGAAATAAAATTTTAAATGAATTCACATAAAAAAAATCCCGGTAAATAGTTACCGGGATTTTTTATTTACACAATCGGTGAAAGATCAATAGCCAGGGTTTTGAACCAAGCTGTTTTGCGAAGCATCTCTTTCACGTTGAGGAATAGGGAATGTAAGTTCATCAGCATTCCATGCGAATGATCCAGTAGGCCTTCTTAATCTTTTCAGTTCATGAATTGCAAATCCTTCATGTGCTAATTCTAAAGTTTTTTGCAGGATAATATCATTTACTGTAGGATTGATAATTATAGGCATGCCGGTACGATTAGGATTATTGATTAATGCTAAATCGTTTGTAGGAGATTGCCCAACACTGCTTCCTAAACGAGCATTACATTCAGCTCTGATCAAGTACATTTCTTGAATTCTTACAATCGGAATATTTTGTCCGTATGAAATCCATTTGTTAGTAGTAAGCCCCCCATATTGGAAGCCATAATAATACCATGCATCGACACGCTTGTCGCCCACTGGATATAAATCCAGTAAGTCAGAGGAAACATTAATATCTCCACGTCCTATACCATCTGGAGTGTCAGCATAGAAAGTGGCTAGCCCATCATTGGAAGTGCCTGCATTGTTTTGATCATTCTGTTGAATTTCGAAAACATTTTCTTTTGTGTTCTTTGAAGTAAATGGAGCCTTAAGATCATTACCAGGTAAAAAATACCCTCCATTTTGAATGACATCATTTGCTGATGCAAGAGCTTGGGGATAGTTGCTTTGCTGTAGATAAACTCTTGCAAGAATGGCTCTTGCTACATATTTATCTGCCCTTACTCCATTATCATTCGGTAATTTATTATATGCGCTTGTAAGATCTGTGATAACTTGAGCATACACTTCAGCTACCGTTTTGCGCACTGGCTTCTCTGAAGCTGCTGCCTCATCTATAGCACCTTGCAAACGAATGGGAACTCCCAAACTTGATAAGGTTGTAGCATCATATTGCTTACCATAATAACGCACCAGTTCAAATAACATTAAACCACGAATGAATTCGGCTTCACCGATATAAGCATTCCTATCGTCGGCATCTGGCACAATCGTAGCTCCATTAGCTCCAGTAAGTACATCACGAATTACATTCGCCATGTTTATAGCTTGATAAGCAGCAGCCCATGTACGAGTGGCCTCTGCATTACTAGGCGTCATTTGCTTATCTGTCACATCTCCAAAACTTGTGAAAGTTCCCCACCATTCTGCATTGCCATCCGCAGCAATTAATTCGGGAAGCATTATCAAGTTAGTGCCATACAAAGAGCCTCCCCCGAGAATTGAATAGCAACCTATCAAACCTTGTTCAAGTTCTTCTTCTGTCTTAAACGCAGTTGTCAGATCAATACTTTGTTTTGGCTCGATATCAAGATTTTTGGTACAGGATGTTATCGACACAATTAATGCGAAGACAACAAAAGTTTTTATTAATACTTTTTTCATAATAATATTTTTTTTAGAATCCAACATTTAAACCAACAGTAATTGATTTGATCTGTGGCGGTGTATAAAAATCGTGGCCTACATTTATCAATGCACTTGAACCAGAACTAACTTCTGGATCGTATCCTGTATACTTAGTGAAAGTAAACAGGTTGCTTGCTGCCACATACAATTTCGCATTCGATGCTTTTATACTATTCAACCATTTGGTTGGCAAGTTATAACCCAGGTTCACAGACTTAACACGGAAATAACTTCCGTCTTCAACCCAACGAGAAGAAATTTCAGTTCCATTATTACGTCCATAAATTGGTTTAGGTATGCTGGTTACTTGCCCCACTGTTTTCCAATAATCCATTTGATCAACTGTTTGATTATCCAAATAGCGGCCATTTGAAGATTGGAAAAGCCCTGCTACATTAAATATATCATTGCCAGAAACAAATTGACATTGTACATCAAGATCAAATCCTTTATAGCTGAAATGATTATTTATACCACCATAAAAATCTGGATTAGGATCACCTAAAATAAAACGTCCCCAACCACTTTGTGGTGAATTCCATGCCACAGTTGTTTTTCCATCTGTACCAAGGTAGAGTGCATTCCCATTAGCTGGGTCAACACCCATGTATTTGAATCCATAAAACTGACCAAAAGGTTGACCAACTTCCAAGCGTCCTAAGTTTCTTCCTGATGGTGAAATAGGAGAAACCAATTTGGTGATTTTATTTCTGTAAGTGGAAATATTAATAGAAGTATTCCATTTAAAATCTCCCACAAGATTTCTGGTATTTAAAACAAATTCAAATCCTTTGTTCTCCATACTTCCGATATTGCGAAGAATACCACCGTATCCATTCACATTTGGCAATGGCAATGACAACAAAAGATCTTTTGTGTTTTTAGAGAAATAATCTATTTCACCTGAAATACGATTGTTGATAAAACCAAAATCCAATCCTATATCATATTGATCTGTTCTTTCCCAAGTAAGATCCGGTGTACCTAATTGAGATATTAGTAAACCACTTAAATCTGCATAGGCTGCAGAACCAACTAATGTACGAGAAGCAAAGTTGGCAATGTTTGCATTACCTGTTTTACCATAGCTTGCACGCAATTTCAAGAAGCTAAGTGCTTTTGAATTTTTCAAAAAATTCTCTTCTGATATTATCCAACCAGCAGATGCTGCTGGAAAAAATCCATAACGATTATTTTTTCCAAAACGTGAAGAAGCATCTGTACGAATACTTCCGCCTAATAAATATTTGCTATCTAACACATAATTGGCACGAAAGAAATATGAAACAAATGTGTACCCTGTTTCGGATGAATTTCCTCCGGTTATTTTAGAAGAGTTTGCCAATTTGGTAAACCTGCTGTTGGGAAAATTTTCTCCGGTAGAAGTTACCTGGCGTAATGACGACTTAGTGTATTCAGTGCCACCAGTAAGATCTATTTTATGACGTTTAGCAAAATCTTTAGCGTAATTAAGTGTAGTTGTAGATGTAAAAATATAATCAGTAGTTGAACTATAGAAGCCTAAACCTTGCGGAGCGCCATCCAATGTTTCTCTTCCGCTATATTGATCTTCCTGATAGTTTGTAAAGTCTATACCAGCTTGTGATCTTAACCGTAAGCCAGGTAACAATTCATACTCACCAAATATATTGCTTATTGTTTTATAGCCTGTGCCGTCATTGAGAGAATATTTTTGATCAATTAAATTATTATAATAAATAGTATAATCATTTAATAAACCTGTTGCAGGAATATATGCTGGTTGAATCGGAGGTAAAGCATTTAATTGAACAGGATTTGAAAACGCATTGTCTCCAGCAGCTCTTGCATTTTTACTTCTGAACAATGAAATGATTGTTCCCACTTTAAACTTGTTAGTAATAGCATGTTCCAAATTAATACGAGCAGAAGCTCTCACTAATTCGTTTCCGATGATAATACCTTTTTGTCTATTATAACTTCCCGAAACTAAAAATTTAGTTCTTGCATCACCCCCACTTAACGAGAGAGCATAATTATTTATAACACCATTTTGAAAAGCTCTTCCATTCCAATCTTCGTCGAATCCGCCATTCCACTCATCTAACCCCGGCGCTGCATAATTACTATTCCATCGAGCAGGAACAGCAGCATCGGTAATATTGTATCGATTTTTGAATGCTGTGCCAATTAACTCTTTATACTGAGCTGCATTTAAAAATTCTCTCAGATTAGTTGCTTCACTCCATCCATTAGATATATTAGCATTCAGACGTGTTTTACCAGCTCTTCCAGATTTTGTGGTAACTAATATTACACCATTAGATCCTCTTGCACCATAAATTGCTGATGATGCTGCGTCCTTCAAAATATCCATTGACAATATATCATCAGGATTGAGAGCAGCAAGTGGATTATCGTCTTCTGCATTCGATCCTAATGGTTGGTTTGAAACTGGAACACCATCAATTACAATTAAAGGTTTACCCGCAGAGCTAATAGAAGCAATACCACGAATTTTAATATCAAGGCCTTGTCCTAATTTGCCTGATCCGGCATTGATGTAAACTCCTGCAGCACGGCCTTGTAATGCTTGTTCAAAAGATGGTAAAGGTTGATTTTCAAATTCCCTTCCACTCACTTTTGCAATGGAACTAGTTAGTTCTTTTTTAATTTTACTACCATAACCAGTTACAATTACTTCATCCATGCTGCGTGACTGACCGACTTTCATTGTTACTTGCACTGATGATCCTTCGATTGAAACGTCCTGCGCTTCGAACCCAACTCCCGATACCACTAATTTTTTTGTATCAGCAGGCAGAGAAAGTGAAAATGTACCATCTGCAGCGGTTACAGTACCAAACCTCGTTCCTTTTCCAATAACTGATGCGCCAGGAACCGGTACACCGGTGGCATCAGCAACTTTTCCCGTTACTGTTTTGTTTTGTGCCCATAATTGCTGAGTCAGTAAAATCAATCCGCTCAACAATAGCAACTGTAGTTTTCTCATGTGTATTGTTTTAATTAAAGAAAGTTCGCAAAGATATATTAACAAATCTTTACCGTATTGTAAGACAAAAAAATCCATGCAAAATGCTGCATGGATTGAAAATCAATTATATTTTTTAATAATTAGTTCCTATCTCTGCTATTCAAATAAATCATTATATATTGAATAAGCGTAACGACCGCGGCCAAGGCGGCGACGACGTAGGTAGTCGCTGCCCATTTCAAGGCATCTTTAGCTTTTGGGTATTCTGAGGAGTTGGTCACATTTGTATGTTCCAACCAGGCCAATGCTCTTTTGCTCGCATCAAATTCCACCGGAAGGGTAATAAGTGAAAAAAGCACGGTTACACTCATTATTATAATACCTATTAATAATACCGTGGGATTTTTAGTGCTTGCCAATACAACCATTCCTGCAAGCAAAACCCAGTTTACCAGCATAGAGCTGAATTGTACGGCTGGAACCAGCTTGCTTCTCAGTGTAAGTGGACCATAAGAGGTGGCATGTTGAACAGCATGGCCACACTCGTGGGCAGCGACAGCCGCAGCAGAAATGCTGGTACCATTATATACGTCTGGGCTCAGGTTTACAGTCTTGTTAGCCGGATTATAGTGGTCTGAAAGAAAGCCTTCTACAGAGGTCACTTTTACATCATAAATGCCGTTTTCTTTCAACATTTTTTCGGCAATTTCCCTGCCCGACAAACCATTGGCAAGTGGTATTTTACTATACTTGGTAAACTTACTTTTAAGTATTGCTGAAACCAGAAAACTGATGCCTAAAAACACCAGGGAAACGATAAAAATTTCATTTGACATGATCATAATTGAGTACAATTTTATACTTTAAAATAACAAATTTGCTACCATTTAGATTAAGACGAAATTTTCAGCCGTTTTGTCATTTAAAAATAACTTAGAGAATAAAAAGCAACTATTTTGATAGACTTAAGGCGATAAAAAATTACAACGCAATATGTTGTTAATCAATTATTTGCAATAAAAATATTAATGAGAAAAAACGTTTTTTAAAGGCCTATATTTCATTTTCAAGTTATGCACAGCACCAAAAATTTATTTTGAAATGTGAGGCATATTTGTAACTTAGCAATAGAATTTAATGGGTTAGTAAGTAAGAGGGCTGGTCGTAAGATTAGCCCTTTTTACTTTTAAACAAGCACTCAAAAATTTTATACTTCTTCATCTTATTTTTCTTTCATTTTTTATCCATCTAATGTTGTTTTAAAAAGATTATCGATCAAATTTTATTGATTGAAGTCTAAACATTTTAATAAACAGCATGCAATCAATTAATTTTATCACATGAGTAAAGTAAAAACATCTTTTTTCTGTCAGAATTGCGGATATGAAAGTGTGAAATGGGTTGGTCAATGTCCATCATGCGGACAATGGAACAGTTTTGTTGAAGAATTGATTCAAAAAGATAATGCTAAAAATAATAACAGCTGGAAAGATTATAAAGATGAAAAGAGAACTAACAAAACAATATCATTAAATGAAATAAAAAGTACTGAAGAAAGAAGATTACCTACATCTGATGCAGAATTGAATAGAGTATTAGGTGGTGGTATTGTTCCCGGTAGTTTAGTTTTAGTTGCAGGTGAACCAGGTATTGGTAAATCTACTTTGTTTTTACAAAATGGTTTATGGCTAAAAGATGTTTCCGTTCTTTATATAAGTGGTGAAGAAAGTGAGCAACAAATTAAAATGCGTGCCGACAGATTAGGATTGAAAAATGATAATTTTTATTTACTAACTGAATCATCTACACAAACTATTTTCCAAGAAATAAAAAAACTCAAACCGCAATTAGTCATTGTTGATTCTATTCAGACATTACATACTTCTTTTATTGAGTCTTCACCGGGTAGTGTATCACAAATAAGAGAATGCGCCGCCGAATTTCAACGCTTTGCAAAGGAAACTAATACACCCGTGTTCCTTATAGGACATATAACAAAAGATGGCAGTATTGCCGGACCAAAAATTCTGGAGCATATGGTGGATACGGTTTTGCAATTTGAAGGTGATCGTCATTATGCTTATAGAATTTTAAGGACATTAAAGAATCGCTTTGGTAGTACAGCCGAATTAGGTATTTATGAAATGACTGATGAAGGCATGAGAGGTGTATTGAACCCAAGTGAAATTTTAATTACACAAAAAGATGAGCAGCTGAGCGGCATTGCTATTGCTGCAACCATTGAAGGTATGCGGCCGTTATTAATAGAGGTGCAGGCATTGGTTACACAATCTGTTTATGGTACACCGCAACGAACTGTTAGTGGTTTTGATTTGCGACGCTTGCAATTATTATTAGCAGTACTGGAAAAGCGTGGTGGTTTTCATTTTGGAATGAAAGACGTTTTTTTAAATATTGCCGGTGGTATAAAGGTAGAAGACCCTTCTATTGATCTTGCGGTCATATGTGCATTGCTTTCATCCTATGAAGATGTCTCACTACCACAACGAATTTGTTTCGCCGGAGAAGTTGGACTAAGCGGTGAGATTAGAGCCGTAAACAGAATTGATCAAAGAATTGCAGAAGCAGAAAAATTGGGTTTTGAAAAAATAATTGTTTCCAAATACAATCAAAAAGGATTGAGCAAGCAAAAATTTGGAATAGAAATAGTGATGATGGGAAGAGTGGAAGAAGTGTATAAACACTTGTTTTAGATGATAATTGAGAGATAATAGTTGTTCAAAGAGCAATAGTTCTTATTTACCGAATATAGTTCAACAATAAAGAAATCTTTGTTCTATAAACAACTATCCTCTGTTAGTTATCATCTATTCTCTATCCCCCTATGTTTCAGTTCAAAGAAATAAGAGATTCTTTTCTGCACTTAGTTTTCCCTCATGTATGCAGCGGTTGCGGTAATGATATATTGAGCAATGAAACAGTATTGTGCATGCGATGTATATCAGCTATGCCGGAAACCAATTTTGAATTGCATACTAACAATCCCGTTGAAAAAATATTTTGGGGACGATTAAAGCTGGTTTCAGCAACTGGTCAGTTTTATTTTACCAAAGAATCATTGATGCAACATTTAATGCATCAATTTAAATATAAAGGCAATAAAGAGCTTGGCTTACAATTAGGAAGAATAATAGGAACGCAATTATCAAAATCTGGTCGCTTTAATGATATTGACGCCTTAATACCACTTCCATTATTTCCAGTAAAAGAAAAAAGAAGAGGATACAATCAAGCAACCATTCTTTGCAAAGGCATGGCTGAAGTAATGAATTGCCAGGTTTTGGATAAAGTAATTACCCGACCACAACACACCGAAACACAAACAAAAAAAGGCCGAATAGAACGATGGAAAAATATGGATGGGAAATTTGTATTGTCAAATCCCGAATTAATAAGAGATAAACACATTTTATTGGTTGATGATGTAGTGACTACCGGAGCCACTTTGGAAGCTTGCGGAAATGAATTATTAAAAGCAGAAAATGTACGATTGAGTGTAGCTACTCTTTGTATTGCTTCTCGATGAGCTAAGAGGTTAAAAGAGAAAAGGAGCCAAAGAGGTTGGTTTGATTTTTTAATATTGACTTTGTTTGTGAAATAGTTTGACATTATAAATGAACAACATCTTCTCTTTTCCTCTTCTCCTTCAAACTCTTAGTCATGCATTTCCTCCTTTCAACCTTTAGCTTTACTTTTGATGTCAATGAAAACCCTTTTTGCATTCATCATAACAATCTCATTACTCATTTCTTCCTGTAAGAAAGATTCATTTATCACTTCCCCTGATGCAAGAGTTAGTATTTCAGCAGATACATTAAAATATGACACCTTATTTGTAACGACAGGTTCAACTTATCGCACCTTTAAAATTAAAAACGAAAACGATCAAAAATTAAGAGTATCCTCTTTAAAGTTAATGGGCGGCACTTCCTCTGTTTATAAAATAAATGTTGATGGCATATCGGGAACACAATTCAACAATTTAGAAATAGAACCGAACGATAGCCTTTATGTTTTTGCCCAGGTAAATGTTAATCCGAACGCCGCAAATCTCCCATTTATTTTAAGAGATAGCATTGAAGTAAGTTATAATGGAAAGAAAAAATTAGTACAACTTGAAGCATGGGGACAAAATGCACATTTCTATCGCGATAAAGTGATATCTGCTAATGAAACATGGAATAATGATTTACCTTATGTGATTCTTGGATCACTATTCGTTGAAAGCAATAAAATATTGACAATAAATAAAGGCTGCCGCATTTATGTTCATGCTGATGCGCCAATTATTGTTGATGGAACATTATTAGTGAATGGGTTAAAAGATACTGTTGACCGAGTTTATTTCCGTAGTGATCGAATGGATGATCCTTACAAAGATTATCCTGCAAGTTGGCCGGGTATTTTTTTCAGACCTCCTTCAAAAGACAATGTATTGAATTATGCAGTAATAAGAAATGCTTTTCAAGCCATTGCTGCACAAGGCCCTTCTGTCAATGGAAATCCGAAACTTGTTCTTAACGAATCAATCATTGATAATGCATACGATGCTGGAGTTATAGCAGTCAATTCTAATATTCGGGCAAGAAATTGTTTGATAAGTAATTGCGGAAAAAATATTTACCTAGCTCAAGGCAGTTATCAGTTTACGCATTGTACGGTGGTTACTTATGCCAGCAGTTTTATCAATCATAAAGAACCAGTTCTTAGCCTGACCAATTTTGCCAGTAATGCATCACTTAATCTCGATGCTGTCTTTCGTAATTGTATTTTCTGGGGTGAAAATGGAATTGTAAAAGATGAAGTAGTAACGGATAAAAGAGGTGCCGCAGCTTTCAATGTAACTTTTGATTACAATCTTTGGAAAGTGGAAACAGCTCCTGCAAATGTTATCACTAACCAAATTATCAATAATCAGCAACCCTTATTTGATAGTGTAAATACTTCTAAGAATTATTACAGCTTCCGTTTAAAAACTGGCTCTCCCGCCCTTAATAAAGGGACTAATGCTGGAATTATCAATGATTTGGATGGTAAGGTGCGACCAGTTGGGCTGCCTGACTTAGGTTGTTTTGAAAAACAATAAGAGGCAACTTAACAGGTTATATATTCGATACAGAACCGAACTGCCTTATCTTTGTTAGTGACTAATAAGTAAACATATTATTAAAATATAGACATCATGAAAACATTAATTATGACATTGATTCTTTCTGCCACTCTTACTGGCAGTTCGATTTATGATTTTAAAGTCCCTGGCCTTGATGGCGAAATAGATTTTTCGAAATACAAAGGAAAAAAAATAATGATTGTAAATACGGCATCGCAGTGTGGTAATACACCTCAATATGCTGAACTGGAAAAATTATATGAAAAGTATAAAGACAAATTAGTCATCATCGGTTTTCCTGCAAATAATTTTGGCTCACAAGAGCCAGGAAGCAATGAAGAAATAAAACAGTTTTGCACCAAACAATATGCGGTAACATTTCCAATGGCAGAAAAAGTTTCTGTAAAAGGTGATGATATTCATCCTTTATATAAATGGCTGGTAGATCAATCAAAAGAAATGGCAAAGAAAGTTGCAAGTGATAATTCAAAAGATTTAGCATAGAAAAGTTTTTTACAAAATCCAGTTACCTGGAATTTTACAAAATTCCTGATTGATGAAAAAGGAAATTTGGTTGCTGTATTTCATAATAAAGTAAGCCCCATGAGTGCTGAAGTATTAAACTATTTAAATTAATTACTTACAAATAATTTTTAGAGGCGCTGCTTTTGTAGCGCCTTTTTCATGCATAATAACTTAGTTTCTTTCCAGTCCAACCGATAAGATTACTACACCAATTTTAGCGCTACTATTTCAAAAAAAGATTATAAATTGTACTACTTCAAAGCAGCGCATTCGTGAATAGTTCCCTCCTCTAAGCCTATCTGCAAAGAATGCCGATCATAAGATTATAAACTGGTAAAGGTTTACAAAACTTTTTAGCAGTAAAGCATAGGCGCTAATGAAAAAAGATAGAGATAGTAAAGAATTGAGAATTATAGATAACATTTTTGGTGCAGATATTTTTCTGCAATCGAAAAAGAATACACATATCGTTGCCCGGAACATGAATATAGTAGCATTAATCATTTGCTTTCTATATGCCAGCTATCTTTTATTTACCGGTATAATGACAATGACGATAGCAGGAATATTTACCTGCTATCTCCCAGCCATGCTCTGTATCATCACCGATATCATTCTAAGAAAGGTGGACCTGTATACAAGTATGCTTTTTACTTTCATTTTCGTTCCTATTTCCCTTACGATAAAAGGGTTGTATGAACCCTTGCCCGGGTTAAGTCTCTTTCCTTTTATATACGGGATTGTCAGTTTTTTCTTACTGCCTACAAGAAAGCTGGTGTATGTTATATACAGTCTAGCTACCCTTTGTTTCACCACAATGGATCTTGCTTATCACTATAAATACAATCAAAAATTCAGGGAGAATATTTCGCTAATAATATTTAATGATCTCATTTTCTCATTTGTAGTTTATACAGTCTTAGGATATTTAGGAAACCTGTTAACTAAATTCCGGCAGCATAGAAGACAGAAAGAAAGAGAAATGGTGACCCACAACTTGGAACTGCAGACACAACAGGAAGAAATTGCCAATCAGAACTTATTGCTTCAACAAAAAAACAGGTTGCTAATCGAATCATGGCATCTTCAGCAAAGAATTACTTCTGTCTTATCACACGATACCAGAACATCGCTAATATTTTTAAAACACATTTTGCAGATCTCCAAAAGGAATGCACAAGAGAATTCAGAAAATGAAGAACTTATTCTTGAACTGGACAGAGAAGTATCTTCCATGACCGACACTTTTGATCATGTATTGCAATGGTTAAAACAGCCTTCTTACATCAATGAAATACACAAGGAAAAAATAATGCTGCAAGATGTAGCGGACGAAATTTTATTTGCTTACAAAAGACAGGCAAAAAGTAAAGAGATTCTATTATCAAACGAAATAGCAGAAGACACCAAGTTATATATAAACCCCGAATACCTGAAAGTGATTTTGAGAAATATAGTGGGCAATGCTATCAAGTTTTCAAAGAAAGGAGGCATTGTAAAAATTTGGTCTGAAGAAACAATTTCATTGTTTAAAATATTTATACAGGATACTGGTGTTGGAATTAGCCTATCTAACTTAAAAAAAATTAATGAAGGAGTGGGCTTTTCTACGATTGGAACGATGAAAGAAACTGGGACGGGAATGGGCTTAGTCTTTTGCAGGGATTTTATTGAAAAAAGTTCTGGCTCTATGGAAATTATAAGCAGCCCTGGTAATGGAACTACCATCATCATAAATATTCCATCTCATAGCATTAAAAATATTGCAAGTATTGAATTCAATAAATGAAAACACAATTAAACATTGACTATTATGATCGACCACATTTCAAATCCAATCCCTATTAAATTACTGGTAGTAGACGACCATCAGATTGTTATTACAGGAATCAAATATCTTTTAAAAAACAGTTTTCCCAATGCAGTGGTGGATGGCGCTTTATCGATTGATATACTTTCTAAAAAATTAAAGGGTAGTCAATACGACCTTCTCATTTTGGACATCAACATACCCGGTGCGGATACACATAGCTTAATACATTTTATAAAAACAATTCAGAAGTCTGCTAAAATCCTCATTTATTCAATGAATTCAGAAGAAATGTTTGCCAAGCGTTATTTACAATTAGGAGCAAATGGTTATTTGATGAAAGAAGCTGGTGAACAAGATATTATTGCAGCAATAAATAAAGTGCTGAATGGTGGAAGGTATTTATCTCCCAAAATATTAGAACAGCTTTCTGAAGATGCATTTATGGGAAGATCAGCTAATATATTCGACAATCTCACTCCACGTGAATTCGAAATATTGAAACATTTGGTAAAGGGATTAGGAATAAAAGAAATTGCGGCAATTACTAACCTGCATCATTCTACTATAAGTACGCATAAGGCAAAGATTTTTGAAAAAACATCCACCCATAATATTCTTGAGTTAAAGGAAATTGCTGACATGCATAATCTATTCTGAAAATCACTATTAACAAATGTTTCCATAAAAAGCTATCTATAATCAAAATAAAATTTGATACGAAACGCACATTTGTGGATGGGCATGTACACTTATTTTTTGCCTAATCCCTTCTTCAAGGTGGTATTTTTGGATAGCAATTAATCAATTATTTTTTATTAGGAAAGATTGATTGTTGCGCACCTTAGTTATGAAAAACAACACCCGAAATATCGATCCTGCTCAAAAAAAAACATCCTCAGTAGAAAAAATTTCTTTAACTACACAAGAATATGATTTTGAAAAACTCGGCCAGGAACTTCACGATGGAGTAAATCCGTTACTGTCTGCAGCATTGCTTTATCTCCACATGATAAAAACAACAGGTAAACGAGGTAAAGAATTAAAAGAAACAGCCAAAACTATTCTTCTAGAAACTGTTGGTTATATCCGGCATCTTTCTGCTGATTTAGTATTGCCAGAAACTGGCGAAAAAAATTTGAAATTGTTAGTTGAAAAACATGTTGAACGCATCAATAAAATTGGCATTTTAACAATACAAGTTGATTTTGATGAAACCAGTGTATTATCATGCTTGACAGAAGTAGAAGTCATCCATCTCTATCGCATCATCCAGGAGCAAATCACTTTCCAGCACATTGGGATCCTAAGCTTAGAATTCCACGTGGACAAGTTGTCGCG
>JADMIO011409257.1_pt1 | contig 97493 bp, 74 predicted proteins | sample 8958161 | NCBI WGS metagenome assembly JADMIO01 (sample SAMN16585339, study PRJNA669376) | soil metagenome | isolation source: Crop rotation soil | place: USA: Cullars Rotation, Alabama | collected 2011
GCCGCGACTTCAAGTCACGTGAATTCCAAGCTTCGGATCCCACTGTGCTGGAAAGATTCGCCATGGCGGATCATTGCTATTGGTAGTCTCGCTACCATTGCAGAATCAACCCTGGGCACAGACCTTGCAAAACCTTCCACTATCAGTAATACCAGTTTTGTCAAACCCGGTAAATCTTCCTGGAGCTGGATCATGTCGAAAGATGATTCGATAGTGTATAGTGAACAGAAACGTTATATCGATTATACGGCAGATATGAACTGGCAGTATTGTCTGGTGGATGTGAACTGGGACCAGAAAATCGGTTATGATAAAATGAAGGAACTGGCTTCTTATGCTGTTTCCAAAAAAGCCGGATTACTTGCCTGGTATAATTCAGCAGGCGATTGGAATACGGTCAAATACACTCCCAAAGGAAAATTACTTACACATGAAGATCGTGTAAAAGAATTCGCTCGTTTAAAACAAATGGGTATCAAAGGCGTAAAGATCGATTTTTTTGCAGGTGATGGACAATCGGTCATTAAATACTATATAGATATACTTAATGATGCGGCGGCTGCCGGGCTGCTGGTGAATTTTCATGGAGCTACTTTGCCAAGAGGATGGAACCGGACCTATCCTCATTTAATGACAACCGAAGCCGTCAGGGGTTTTGAAATGATCACTTTTTCACAGGATGATGCCAATAAAGAAGCTACACATTGCGCTGTACTTCCATTTACCCGCAATGCTTTCGACCCGATGGATTTTACACCGATGAATTTGCATAAGATCACTACGAATGTAAAAAGGAAAACAACCAGCGCTTTTGAACTGGCTACTTCTGTCCTGTTTCTCTCAGGCATCCAGCATTTTGCTGAATCGCCGGAAGGTATGAGCCATATACCGGGGTATGTAAAACAATTCCTCAGGGATCTGCCAGTTCGCTGGGACGATGTAAAATTCATAGATGGCTTTCCCGGCAAATACGTGGTTATTGCAAGACGTGCCGTTAATAAATGGTATATAGCTGGTATCAATGCTGAAGAAAATACGAAGACGATAGAATTCGATCCGGCCTTGTTTAAAAAGAAAAAAGGCACATTTATCACAGATGCTGCCGACAGTTCATTTGTTCTGAAAAACTGGCAATTGATAAATAAAAAGCAGATCAATATGAAACCGAGGGGTGGTTTTGTGTTGGTGTTGGAATAATAAAGAATTTATAGTTTTTAGTTTATGGTTTTTGGTTCTCTATGTTGAACTGGCTATATTTTTATGTAGCTGCTTGAAAGTCGAAGAAAAAGAGGTTAGGAAATCAGGAATTTTCGGCTACAGTGATGCACCATATCAGTTAACAGGTTCGACCTAAAGAACCAAAAACTAAAAACGACAAACCATAAACATATTTAGAGTCTAGTAAACATAAGTATATTCAACTCCATTTTCTTCCACCACCAATGGTAAGTCGTTCCAATAAGTTTTGATAGTCCGTTGAAAACCTCCCCATGCATTGGTACTCCGTATCACGTTGTTAGGACTGGTATTAAAAGGACTGATCCAACCGGGTTTTTGTTTCATCAGGTAAAAGGGATTCAGCTTTTTGTCATATTCATATAATGATTCCAGTCCCTGGAAATTTATTTCTTTTACAAGGTTGCCGCGAATATCATATTCATAACTGCCCGAGTTAAACAGCACGCCGGCATTGTTGAAGACCTCCATTTTTTCTACCTGGTTCCTCGAATTATAAGTAAACAGGGTATAGGTAGCCTGCCTCGAAATCCGGCTGAGCCGCCCGAAATTGTCATATTCATATTGCTCTTCCGATTGCTGGCCGGCAGCAGGATTGCATATTGCCGTTGTACTTGAATAGAGCGATCGAAGCGTGGATTGAATTTTCGACAACCGGCCGGCCTGGTACACATATACGTGTTCATCGGCAGGAACTGTACAAAAGAAATAAGAATTTTCCTTTGTCAACAGGCCATTATCATACTCAAACGTAGAGTAGGTCTGGCTGCCTGTTTTGATCTCTTTCAACCGGTGGGTGGACTCATATTTGTCTTTTTTACAGCCGAGGAAAGCGATAAGCAGGATGAAGCAGGCTATTTTTCGCATGGTGCAGGCGTTTACCGGCTGACAACCGGGCCGGACTAATCGTTGCATTCCTGCACGCGAAAATCCATAAAGTATTATAGGGTATACAAAGTACCTGCACTGAGATACTCTGTATACCCTATATACCTTTTTTACCTTATTTACTTTACCTGCCTAAACTAATCCTTCTTTACATTGATCAGGGCTCTCCGGTTGCGGCTCCGTCCATCCGGGTTGTCACGACCATCGATCTTTTCCATTTCAACAGGGCAGCATTTACCAAATGATACGAATCTGATTCGTTTTGCATCGATTCCTTTCTTCACCAGGTAATCGGCACATGCCCTTGCACGCCTGTCGGAAAGTTTGTTATTATACTCGTCGCTTCCCAATCCGTCTGTATAACCCGATATCTGTATGGTTACAATTGGGTTTTCAATCATCATTGTATAGATCGAATCCATTTTGTTCACAGCCTCTGATTTCAATAAACTTCTGTCAAAATCAAAGTAAACCGTAACTACGTCTTCAGCCTTGATAACAAGAGGCTCTGGCTCTTCAGGTTTATCTTCCGGTTTCTTTTCCATGCAAAGGTCTGTATTGACAAGTTTGTCGATCAACAGGTCAGAAACGTCTGCATTTTCCAGGGTGAAAATAGAAGTTTTTTCGAGATACGGTTCCTTATTGATAGTAAGAAAGAATTTGGAATATTCACCACCGGGCAGTTCAAACATATACTTACCATTCTCATCGGTTGACATTCTCCACTGCCTGTCAGAACTGTCTTTTAAAATAACATCAGCATTGGCAAGAGGACTGTTGTCTGTACAATCACGTAATGTACCTGAAATGAGTTTGGCTTTTGATGCCTTCGTAATATGGTATGTTTCGAGGCAGCAGCCGGTACCGCGATCTGAACTGAAGATCGCATTGCTCAGCAATGGTTTGTTTTCAGGAGCAAAGAAATAAATATCATCTCTCGATGAGTTAACCGGATGACCCAGGTTTTCAGCCGGTTTCCATGATGTTTCATTGCCTTTTGCTGAGAAAAGATCGTAGCCGCCCATGCCCTGTCTTCCATTCGATGAAAATACAAGCGTCGTGCTGCTGTTATGATAGAACGGTGCCTGTTCGTCACCTGCTGTATTGATCGTTTTACCTGCATTCACAGGTTCACCAATCGAACCGTCGCTGTTTAATGGTGCATACCAGATATCGGATTTACCCGAGCCACCCGGGCGATCGGAAGCAAAGAATAAATACTTTCCATCAGGTGAACAGAAAGGCTGTTTGTTATTTGAATTCGGAACATTTGCCAGTGGGAGAGGAGCGGGTTTGCTCCAGCTATCACCTTCTTTTACTGAATAAAAAATAGAGGATAATGTATTTTCTTTTTCTTTTTTCCATTGAGAAAAGTAAAGATATTTTCCATCAGCGCTTATTGTTGCTGCACCCTGGTTATACCCGGGATCAGTAACAGGGATCGCCGCCGGTGTCATTTCTTCAAGACTACCATTGTTCAGCGTCGCATAATATAAACGGCTATGATGCGGGTTGACGCCATTGGCCTGTACAGTATCTGTTTTCGTGCTGCTGACAAGGAATCGATTTCCGTTCACATGTACGGGAGCAAAAACACCTTTCTCACTGCTATTGACCGCTTCCAGTTTTTGTATTTTGACCAGCACTGAATCAGCTCTTGCCAGTTGCTGCCTGATATATTTCAGGGTCTGCAATTCTTTTTCAGCAGCCTGCTCATACTGGTTGGTTTTATCTGCTGTCTTTATATATTCGTTGAGAATATCTTCGGCTGTTGCATAGTTGCCCAGGCTGCGCTCACATATTGCCTGCCAGTAGATAGCTGCATCACGTTGATCGGAATTTTTCTCTGCATATTCTTTATATGCAGCCGCAGCTTCCTGCCAGTAATTGGCAAGACGAAAACTTTCGGCTTGTTTAAAAAGTATGCTTTTATTAGAAGCACTTCTACCAGGGCCAGCAGTTCTTTTCCCTTTAATGTTCAGCGGGAAATCGCTCTTTGTTTGTTTCTTGGGTTTCAGGTATTGCCCATATAAATGTGCAGCAGTATAATATTCTCCTGCCGCAAAATATTCGTCGGCTAATTGTACTGGTCCCTTTGCCTGCTGACCATGCAATTGCATCCAGCCTGCACAGGTAATTAGTACGATCAAAAATTTTTGCCGGGTTATCATGGCATTATTGGTTTTTGTTTGAGTGCACCGGGAGGATTGACAACCTTCAAAACGGAAATGTTTCGGTCCGTCTAAGGTTGCCAACCCTTCCCGCAGTTATTATCAAAGTCTGGCACAACGGATAAAATCAAAAATGCTCCGTGTGCTGTTACGTTTTACATAGGTAAGGCTTAGCTCAAAACTGTTCACATTCCTTGTGAGCGATCCCAGTTTGGATGTATTGGCATCATAGCTCAGGCCGACAATAAAATTCCTCCAGTCAAAACCGATAAATGGCGCTATCGCATCTTTTGCACGATAGTAGCCACCGATCATGATGTCTGTCTCTGCATTCACATTATACTGTGCATAAACACCAAGCATGGCTTCACTTGCCGTACCCTGTTTCATGTACAGGGCATGTGGGATGATACTGGTGCGTTCGAATAAATTAAAGCTGACACCGCCATGTATTGCATAGCGAAGTGGAATAGTATTGAGCTCGGCACTTTGCGTGGAAATGATCGGATCTTTTGGCCTGTTGATGTGAAAGACCGAGAACCCACCGAATGCATTTGTTTTTTTATCGGGTGTCGCATCGAAATACAAAGCGCCGGCGCCGATATCCAATGTTGTATAAGATGTTCTTGCAAAAGTTTCCGTGATTGCATTGGATTCATTGTATCCTGTGATGGGGTTCCACTGCTCGCCCCATTTGAACTTCGATTCGTCAACGCGACGGTTAATGATGCCACCCTGCATGGCTAATACCACGCGATGGTTATTGTCGCGGCCAAATTTTACACCGGTATATGCAACAGAAGCATAAGCATTCGTATAATTAAATCCACCATCTCCGGCAGATTGATTCAGCAGGTTTACACCCAGGGCAATATTCTTGTTGGTACGCGCATCAAACGATATCGCAGTAGTGCGATAAGGATTGCTGACGCTTCCCCATTGAGTACGGTATATAGCCGATACCCTGTATTCTCCGTCACCACTACCAGTCAAAGCCGGGTTGAGATACAGCGGGTAGGTATAATTCTGTGTAAAATGCGGGTCTGTTTGTGCAACTGAGTGGAGTGAAGTTGCCAGCAACAGGCAAGTTGTTATCCAACTATATCGTTGCAGGATTTTATTTTTCATTTTATACAGGATATTAGGTTTTATCACATTCATTTTTATAGGTTCGGTTCATTTATCTTACAAGAGTGATGGATCCTTTTAAATTAACAACTCTTCCATCGGTCAATGTAGCTTTCAGCACATACATATACACGCCCACAGGTTGCGGACTTCCTTTATGCAATCCATCCCAGCCCTGTGCTTTGTTATTGATCGATGCAATCTGCTGTCCCCACTGGTTGAAGATGCGCATATCAACCTGGTCGATATAGTTTCCATAGACATATAAGATATCATTCTTACCATCGCGATTCGGTGAGAATACATTCGGTACGAATACATCTTTATCCAATGGCAATACCGTGATCTTATAGCTTTGTGCCAGTCCATAACAACCGCCAACATAAGGCTGTGCATTGATAGTAGCTACGATGGCAGCATTGCCCAGGTTCTTCGCTGTGAAAGAAGTAACAGCTCCGGTGCCAGATTCAGGCAAACCGATGGCCGGGGTGGTATTGGTCCAGTTGATATTTGATCCTGCAGTTGCATCCCAATTGTATGGTGGTACTATCGCTCCATCATATACAGTTGTATCCTGCCTAATGGTAATCGATGGCATCGTATTAACCTCGTAAGTGAATTCAGCAGTAGTTGCACACTGACCAGCATCCGGTGTAAACGTGTAAACACCATTCGCCATATTGTCAACTATAGCCGGGCTCCAGGTACCGGTGATGCCGTTCTGTGATGTAAGCACCAGGTTCGGAGCTCCTGTACCAATACAAGCCGAACGGAATGTACCGAAACTGAATGTCGGTGTAACGATCGGGTTGACGGTAACAGTAAACGTAAATGTTGCTATACACTGACCCGGGCCAGGCGCCGGTGTGAATACATAAGTTCCATTCGCCGTGTTACTTACTACGGCAGGGTTCCATGTACCTGCATACCCATTATTGGATGTTGATGGTAATGTTGGCACTGCATCGCCTGCGCAAACGGATAAAGTATTATTAAAGTCGAATACAGGGATGATATTCGCAGTAACATTTACTGTAAATATTACGGTAGTTACTGTAACGCACTGACCAGCGTTTGCTGTGAATATATAGGTACCTGAATTCTGATTGTCGACTACAGCCGGACTCCATGTACCGGTAATACCATTATCGGATGTGGTAGGTAATACAGGTGCTGTACTGCCAGCACAAATGGTAGCTGTTCCTCCGAAACTGAATGTCGGAGTAACATTTGGATTAACAGTTACTGTGAATGTTGCAGGCACCGCGCACAATCCTGCATCCGGTGTGAACGTATATGTTCCTGAATTCTGATTATCCACGACAGCAGGGTTCCATGTACCGGTTAAACCATTCGATGATGTGTTTGGTAACCCTGGTACGGTACCGCCTGCACAGATCGTCAGCGATGTGCCGAAGGTGAATGTGGGTAATATATTCGGGTTAACGGTTACTGTAAATGTAACAGCAGGTGCACATGATCCGGCAGTTGGTGTGAAGGTATAGGTGCCTGAATTTTGATCACTTACTGTTGCAGGGCTCCATGTACCGGTTACTCCATTGTCTGATGTTGTTGGTAAAGCTGGTACGGCTGCACCGGCGCAGATCGTCAGTGATGTTCCGAAACTGAATGTTGGTGTTACATTCGGCGTCACTGTCATTGTAAACGTAGCAGGTGTTGCACACAAGCCTGCAGTCGGTGTAAATGTATACGTACCCGGGTTTTGATTGTCAACAACAGCAGGGTTCCATGTACCAGTGATACCATTGCCGGATGTTGTCGGCAGAGTAGGTACAGATCCTCCGGCGCATATTGTTGCACCCGTTCCAAAACTGAATGTCGGTGTGATATTCGGGTTGATCGTAACTACGAATGTAAATGTCGTTGCACAAAGACCCGCTGTCGGAACAAATGTATAGCTTCCTGAATTTTGATTATCTATGACAGCAGGGGTCCATGAACCGGTAATACCGTTATTCGAAGTCGTTGGTAATACGGGTACGGTTGCACCTGCGCAATATGTCGAACCGCCCAATGTGAAGGTTGGTACGATGTTCGGGTTTACGGTTACAGTGAACGTAAACGGTGTTGCACAAAGACCGGCTGTAGGTGTAAAGGTATACGTACCGCTGGCCTGGTTGTCAACTACAGCAGGGCTCCATGTACCGGTTACTCCGTTATCGGATGTTGTTGGTAAGGTTGGTGCAGTTGCTCCACCACAGAATGTTGTACTGGATCCGAAACTGAATGTTGGTACGACGTTGGGTTCAACAGTTAAAGTAAATGTGGTTGGTATTGCACAAAGACCTGCAGTCGGCGTGAATGTATAAGTTCCGGAATTCTGGTTATCTGCTACGGCAGGGCTCCATGTACCGGTTATGCCATTTGATGATGTCGTTGGTAATGTTGGCGCACTGCCTCCGGCACAGATCGTTGCATTTGCACCAAAGCTGAATGTCGGTGTGATATTCGGGTTGATGGTAACTACGAATGTAAACGTCGTTGCACAAAGACCAGCCGTCGGAACAAACGTATAGCTTCCTGAATTCTGGTTATCGATCACGGCAGGTGTCCATGAACCGGTAATACCATTATTCGAAGTTGTTGGTAAGGTCGGTACGGTTGCGCCAGCGCAATAGGTCGAACCACCTAAGGTGAAGGTTGGTACGATGTTCGGATTAACAGTTACCGTGAATGCAAACGGCGTTGCACAAAGACCTGCTGTTGGTGTAAATGTATAGGTACCGGAAGCAGTATTGCTTACTGTTGCAGGACTCCATGTACCGGTTACACCGTTATCAGATGTTGTAGGCAGGGTTGGTACGACCAATGTTCCGTTACAGATGGCAGCAGTAGATCCGAAACTGAATGTTGGTACAACGTTCGGATCAACTGTCATCGTAAATGTTGTTGGTACAGCACACTGACCGGCAGCCGGTGTGAATGTGTATGTTCCTGAATTTTGGTTATCAACAGAGGCAGGACTCCATGTACCGGTTATACCATTCGATGATGTGCCAGGTAATGTTGGTACAGTTCCTCCGGCACAGATCGTTGCATTGGTACCAAAAGCAAATGTTGGTGTAATATTCGGGTTGACTGTTACCGAGAATGTTGTCGGGTTTGCACATTGTCCCGCATTGGGCGTAAATGTATAAACACCTGAGTTCTGGTTATCGACCACGGATGGATTCCATGTACCGGTAATTCCATTTGTTGATGTATTGGGTAAGGTTGGTACAGTACCGCTTCCGCAAATGACAAGGCTTGTACCGAATGGGAATGTTGGTGTTGTTCTTTGTACAACAGTAATATTGATAGTGATCGGGAAACCGCAGGTATTTGCATCAGGCGTAAATGTATAGCTGCCCGAAGCCGTATTGCTTACGGTCGCAGGACTCCATACCCCGGTGATTCCATTATTGGATATATTCGGCAGCAACGGTGCTGTTGTTCCGGCACAGAATGGTGGAATAGGCGTGAAGGTTGGTACAAATATGGGATCCGACAGGATGATACCTGTAAACAGTGGCGTTGTGCATCCGTTTATTTGTAATATGAAATTGGAATAAAAACCTTTATTCAAACCGGTAAGGATCACCTGTCCTGCTCCATTTGCAACCAGTGTCACAGGACCAACAGGTGCGCCATCATCCGTATAACTTACATCGTAGGTAGCACCGGCTGATAATCCGCCAATAGTGATTGAACCCTGGTTACCAAAACAGGATGAAGGGTTGGTACTGGAAAGATTGGGTGATTGTATTGAAAAGAATGCCCTGTAATTCGCTCCGCCGTTGTTCAGTGTTACGGTTTCATTACATGATGGAATAGCAGTAGATGAGCCGGTCATATCATAATATACTTCCAGCACATAATTTCCCGCGGGCCGGGTTGTCAAATTGATAGGTGCATAAGGTGTGGTCACACCGTCATTAATAACACGTGACCATTTTTGATCGCCTGACTGGCAGGGACCGCCGGATGGAAACTGGCTCGATGGTACATCGCAGTTCTCGGCTAACAGATCGATCGGGGTAAAAGCGCCGGGTACGGCACTTTGCAGGTAGATCCGGTACAACATCCGCACATTGCAGACATTGGCCGGTGCTGGATTTGCAAATGTTTTTACCTGGGCACCACGGAGGATCAGTGTATTTGAATTCTGGGTATGAACACCCAGGTTCGTGCTTTCGAATATATTGCCGGAAGGGCCGATAAGGTCTGCGGGATTACCAGAGGTATTGTAAAAATTGCTTTGATTGCAATCGGTAACCCAGACGGCCGAGGCAAATGGTCCAAAGGACTGTGCCTGTATGCGCGTACAAAAAAGTACGAGCAGGATTATCCCTGCTAAGGATATTGGTGGATTGGATTTCATTTTAGTACAGTTAGTCGGTGTTTAAACACAGGGTTAGCGCGGTTCAACGCCAATGCCTAGTTAACACAACTGGTAGTGAAAACGTAACTTTTTTAGAAAAAATTGCATGGCGACTGGGATTTTTCACAGACTGGGTGCGGGTTCTACGGGTTTTTGGGTATGAAATATCAAATTATTGACGGATGTCAAGCAGAAACCGGAAGAAACACGGATGACGCGGATTGACGGATCCGATAGCCATCGGATACACAGATTTTTTCAATCTCTTTTCTTTGCCAGCCGTTGCGAAATAATACTACCTATATCCGTGCATCCGTGGGCTAACCGTTTGTTATTGTGGTGGCTACGTTAAAAATTAACATGAAAAAACCGTATCCTGCTAAAACTTAACATTGGGGTACCTGTTCACGTGTTATTTTTAGATGAACAAATTGTAGTCGGAAATGAGTAAAACGATCAAGAACAAAAAGGAATTATCACCCAAAAAGCAACTTAACCAGCAAATCGAAGTGTTGCTGGCAACTTCTTTAAATGGTTCTTTAACAGGCATGTTGACTGAAAAAAAATTAAAGAACCGCATCAGGAAAGCCACCAGGTTATTGACCGAGGGCGTCAAACTGAAACCAAAAGCTGAAAAACCTGCAAAACCAAAGAAAGACAAAAAGAAGAAGGAAGATAAAGCAGCAGCAAGCGAACTGCCAGCAACTTAAATTGCATCAATGAAGATCGGTGTAGCTCAATCAAGACCTGTCAAAGGAGATATAACACGCAATATCGCCGGGCATAAAAAACTGATCGATCTCGCCGTTGCTTCCGGCGCCGCTATGATCGTTTTTCCTGAATTATCCATCACCGGCTATGAGCCTGAACTGGCCAAAGACCTCGCGACCGATACGAATGATAAACGTTTCAACGATTTTCAACAGATCAGCAACGACAAAGATATTACGATCGGCATCGGGATGCCATTGAGAAATGATACAGGTGTCCTGATAGCCATGATCATTTTCCAGCCACAACGGCCCAGGCAGGTCTATTATAAACAACACCTGCACGAAGATGAGATTCCTTATTTCATCAGCGGTCCTTCTCAAAATGTGCTCAAAGACAGGCCGGATAAAATTTCCCTCGCCATCTGCTACGAAATATCAATACCGGAGCATTCTGCAAATGCGTTTCAAAATGGTTCTGGTATATACCTGGCCAGCGTAGCCAAATCAGTCATCGGCGTTGAAAAAGCAGTAACGGGTTTATCTGAAATTGCACGCAAGTATTCCATGACTGTGCTGATGTCAAACTGCATTGGTCATTGTGATAATTTCGATTGCGGCGGTAAGAGTTCTATCTGGAATAAAAATGGTGAGTTAATAGGACAGTTGGATGATGCGAATGAAGGGATACTACTTATTGATACAATAACACAGGAAATAATAGCAAAGACAACATAAACTCCGTTGATCTTTCCTTACCCACGGTTAAAACCGTGGGCTGTCGATCATTCATTAAATACGATTATGAAATGGTGACGGCCGGAGAAAACAGATACACCAGCCCACGGTTTTAACCGTGGGTAAGGATGCAAGATATAATTCAATCTCCATAGTTCATGTCTCACGAACCACGGCGATTTTGTATCTTGCCTTACCAATGAAACCTATCAACTGAAACCTTCTGTTCCTATAATTACATTCTTTCTGTTTTGGTTGCCGCTGACTATCGCGGCACAGCCCCAGCGTCCCTTACAATATACACGGCTTACAGTAGAAGATGGTTTGAGCAACAATTCCGTGCAATGCATGTTGCAGGACAGGAGTGGTATCATGTGGATTGGTACCAATGGGGGACTCAACCGCTATGATGGATCATCTTTTATTCAATATAGTGTGCTTAGCCAGCCGGCATTGACCAACAGTGTAGTCACTGTACTAATGCAGGATAAAAAAGGTAATATCTGGATCGGAACAGAGAATGGATTAAATATCCTCGACCCGGCTACCAATTTTATCCGCCGGTTTGTTCACCAGGACACTGCAAAGATCTCATTTCCCCCTGGCGCGATACGATCTATCGAACCCATGGATGATGGGACTGTCTGGATCGTATCAGATAAATGGTTGGGACGGTTTACAGCCAATCAAAATTTTTCTCCAGTTTCCATAGATACCATTTTACTACAACCTGATATGGTATTGACAGGAGTGCACAGGCATTCGCATGATGAGGTGTGGTTATCTTATCTCGACCAGGAAACCAGGCTGGCAAAACAAAAGGGCAATCACCTGGCTCAACCCCTTTTGTACACGAAAGACTATGCAAAAATTTTCAGGGATAGCAATGATATCACATGGAGTATTTCCAATCATGGCATCAATCGCTTCAATGCCAGCACGAGTAGTTTTGATAGCTGGGTAAAAAATCCCTATGCTATCGAAGACCGTGCATCTAATCTTCACCTGCATACTAACTATTGTTTCGATGGCGATGGTAATATCTGGCAGGGAAATGACCGTACCAGCCTGCTGAAATATGATATGGCTCAAAAAAAAGTGACTGATTATAGCTGGCTGGTCACTGCCACCAATGCTACCATTGTGTATTGTATCTATAAAGACAATAACAATAATATCTGGGTAGGAACCGACAATGGTATTGTCAAGATATCAAACAAGTCTGCAGTATTCAGTAATATTTCATTCGTATTAAACGGGAATGAGTTGAAGAATATCCGTTGCCGTCGTATCATGTCAGACAGGAATAATACATTGTATGCAGCTACTGAAAACTATGGCCTTTTAAAAAAGACAAAAAACAGTCGCGGGGCAGATATTACCATTGCCCTTTCTACATTTGGTGCTCCACCAGTTTCGATACTACCTGTCCGCAACAATACGATCAAACTGAAACTGGATGCGCGATATGACATCGGTTATATCTATGACATGTGGTATGATCAGAAAGATGTCATCTGGTTAGCCGGGTTTGGTATTGCCCGGTATGATACGCGTACCGATTCGCTGGAAATATTCTTAGCCGGTGATGATGAAAAAGCAAGAGAAGAAAGTATCAACCAGTTTAGTATTTGTTTTGATGGTCGTCTTTTCTGGACCTCTGGTCAGCATAATCTTTTCACTTTCGATCCCGTTAGCCGAAACCTTCAGCCATTCAAAGACAATAAGGGAAATATGCCTTTTACAGAAATGCCTTGCTGGAGCCTGGTGGCAAAAGGAGATTGGATATGGGCTGGTTCTGCCAAAGGCCTTTTCAAAGTAAATAGCCGTACCCGCGACGTCGTCAAGCTGCCCATACATCCTGTTCTCGAATATGGGATCAATGACATTGCGATGGATGGCGACAGCAGTTGCTGGATCAGTACGGCTGGCGGTGGCCTCATATATTATAATATATACAGCAATTATGTAAAACAATATACCAACAGGGAAGGGCTGAGCAATAATACCGTATGTGGATTACTGCTCGACAATAACAAAGATCTCTGGATAAGCACCTATGCAGGATTGAGTTATTACAGGAAGGAAACAGATCAGTTCACTAATTTTTATGCAAAGGATGGATTAAATACTGATGAGTTTAACCGAAAAGCATTTTCCCGTCTGCCCGATGGCCGTATGATCTTTGGTGGATTGAATGGATATATGACTTTTTACCCAACAGACGCATTCAAAACTGACCGGCCTGTTAATATATTGTTGACAAGGTTCAGTAAGATCAATAGCAATGGAGAAATGCGTGAAACTGTTTTTGATGTCAATACGCTCAATAAAATAACCATCGACCCGGGTGATAAATTCTTCTCCTTTTATTTTACATTATCGGATATGTATGATCCTGCAGGTAATCGTTATTCTTACCAGTTGCAGGGAGTGGATGATACCTGGCATTCATTGGGCAACCAGCATTTTGTTTCGTTCAATGGATTAGCTCCCGGTAAGTATGTACTTAAAATAAAAGGCCGTCCTGGTAAGGGAGCAGCCAGCGTCAATGAGATATCTGTCGATATACTCGTGAAACAGGTATTTTATAAAACGGATTGGTTCATCATCCTGATCGTGTTGGCTGCAGCGTCGATCGTATACCTGATTGTGCGTTATCGCATCAGGCAGGTAAAGAAGATACAATATCTCCGTACACGTATCGCCAGCGATCTGCATGACGATGTAGGCAGTTCATTGGTACGTATCACCGTGCTGGCCGATGCTATAAAAAGAGAAGAATTGAAAGACACAACGAGCGAACAACTGGGTACCATTGCGGGTATCAGTCGTGGTGCAGTATCCACGATGAAAGATGTGATCTGGAGTATTGATTCACGCAACGATACGATGGGAGGTATGATCTATTATATGCAGGAGCATTTACACAATATGCTTATACCTGCGAATATCGATTTTGAGCTCACGCATGATGGGTTGGCAGATGATGAGAAACTGGATATGAATTTCAGGCAAAATGTATACCTTACTTTTAAGGAGGCGGTCAACAATGTAGTAAAACATTCGGGCGCCTCACGTGTAACGATAAGACTGGAAAAAGAGAATGGTTGGTTTATAATGAGAGTTGAAGATGACGGTAAAGGCGTGGCTGATAAAAAATATAATGCAGGGCAGGGGATGCATAATATGCATTTGAGAGCGAAAAGGTTGAAGGCCAGTTTGGATATTGTTTCGGATAAGGGACTTAAAATCGTGTTGAAAGTTCCAATGTGAGACTGCCGGCTGCCCGACTGCAAGGCTGCGAGACTGCCGGCTGCCCGACTGCAAGACTGCGAGACTGCAAGGCTGCCCGACTGCAAGACTGCGAGACTGCAAGGCTGAAATATCCCCTCAATATGGTATTGAATAACCACGAACACCTGTTTACATTTGATACGAATGATACAAATAGCCTTGATAGAAGATGATGCGGTCGTAAGGAATAATCTGGCTGCTTTTTTCCAGGATCAAACCGATCTGAACTGCGTCATTATTGCCGGTTCCGTGGAAGAATTTTTTGATAAAGCAAAGACAGGTAATCCACCTGATATCGTTCTGTCTGATATTGGCTTACCGGGTATGAATGGAATTGAAGCGATCCCGTTGATCAAAAAACAATTTCCTGAAAGCTCCATTGTAATCCTTTCTGTATATGCCGACAGCGATCGTATATTCAAAGCGCTTTGTGCCGGCGCGGTAGGATACCTCCAGAAAGATACTCCGGCCGAGGAAATATTCGATTCGATAAAAATAATCAGTCGCGGCGGTTCGGCTATGTCTCCCACAATCGCACGCAAAGTGGTTGATTATTTCGCTCCCAAAAGAACCTACAACGAACCATTAACAGCAAAGGAACAGCAGGTTGTTGCTGCATTGGTAGAAGGACTAAGTTATAAAATGATCGCTGCACGTCTGGGTATCGCATTGGAAACAGCCCGCCAGCATATCAAGAATATCTATCGCAAACTTCATGTCAACAGCAAAGGTGAAGTGATTGTGAAATCACTTAAAGGCGAGATTTGATTGGAACACGGATGACACGGATAGACGGATTAAGAACAGGAATGTATTTTGTTTCGGTAAATTATGAAGGAGAAATTCTCTTGTTCAAAAGAGTGAAACTGTGATATAAGAGTTGTTAAATTTTTGAACCACAAAGACGCAAAGAACACAAAGCGGCACAAAGTAATTTCGAAACAGTACTTTGTGAATCCTTGTGTTCTTTGTGTCTTTGTGGTTTAAAAAAATCAATCAAAGCCACCTTCCCCAATAAGGCTTCGATAATAATAGATATTAAAAAAACACCAATGAGAGACTGGTTCTGTAAAGGCCTTGTGCCTTTTTGTATCTATGCGTTTCTGCCTCTGTTATTTTTTTCCTGTCAAAAAGAAAATAAACCACCTGTTCCGGGTATGCCTGATCTTCCACCAGTTCCTGCTGCATTACTAAAAGATATCAGGGTCACTAATCTTCCTTCGCCCTATTATTATTTTGAATATAACGGCGGCGGTAAAGTTGATTCTGCTATTTTTTCATCAGGCATCAGGATGTACGAGATCATTTATAATGCCGACCGCATCAGCGAGATAAAAAACAATACGATGGTCAACCATGACCGACTGCAATATCTCTATGATAATAGCGGAAGGATAGAGCTTATCAATTATATCGATGAAGGAGGTACACTTTACAAGAAAAGCAGTTTCACTTATGATGGGCAGAAATTGCTTACCATAAAATGGGAACGCAGGTCAGGTCTTGTTTTTGTTACCGATCGCGAGATGGATTTTGTTTACCTGGCAGATGGCAATGTATTTAGTATTACCGATCACCGAATCTCACCAATACCTTTAACGCTTATTTCGAGGTTTGAACAATACGACAATAAAAACAATTCAGATGGGTTCACGCTGATACATGAAGAGAATGATCATCTTTTATTGTTGCCGGCTGTACAATTGCAAAAGAATAATCCCGCTAAGATGATCCGCACAGGGGATGGATTGCATTATACGATCGATTATACATATATCTATAGCGATAAGAATTTTCCACTTAATAAAGCCGGAGATGTAACCATTACCAATGGTCCAAATGCGGGACAAAAGTTTCAGTCTAACACGATATATTCTTATTGGTGAAACATTTATTTTCTATAAATAACTATGAGGGGTAATCCAGAGATATAAAAAAACCGGGGTAGGAATACTCCGGTTGTGGTTTCTTATCAACTTGCTTTATAAGAAATTTTATTCTGTACGAAGTGATTTTACAGGATTCGCTATCGCTGCTTTTATTGCCTGGAAACTTACAGTAAGCCCGGCGATGACTATCGAGATCAAAGCAGTAAGACCGAATATCCACCAATCGATACCAACACGATAGGGATAATCCTGCAACCAGCTATTCATTGCCCACCAGGCAAGCGGCGATGCAATTACAAAAGCAATGATTACGAGTTTCAGGAAGTCTTTTGATAAAAGAGTACTGATACCAACGACAGATGCGCCCAGTACTTTTCGTACACCAATTTCTTTGGTCCTGCTTTCTGCCATATAAGCTGCCAATGCAAATAAACCAAGACAGGATATAAAGATGGTCAGCCCTGCAAAAGTGCCGGCCAGTGATCCTGTATGTTGCGCTCCTTCAAACTGGGCAGCATACGCTTCATCGGTAAAATAATAATCGAAGGGATATTCAGGGTTATACTTTTTAAGAATAGCGCCGATCGTCTCAAGATTGGCACTTGTCGTGTTTTGGGGATTCATTTTAAATGTCATGGTGCCATACCAGTGATGTTCACCGGGGCCCTGAATTACGATGGGAGTAGGTGGTCCAAAAGGATTTCCGGGAACAAAATCTTTTACTACACCTACAATATGCCAGTTGCCTTCCTGGCTTTTTACCGGTTGACCAATAGGATCTTTAAACTTCATCAACTTTGCAGCAGTTTCGGTAACCATTATTCCATTTGAATCCGTGGGATATTTTTCTGCATTGATATCGCGGCCGGCAATAACGGTCAATCCCATAGTCTTTGCAAAATCTTTATCCGTATGAAACAGGGCGAAACCTGCCAGTTCACCTGGCTTTTTTCCCGGCCATTCATAGCTATCATCGCCATTCCATACCTGCGTGATAGGAGAGTTTGTCCGGGTAATGGCAGTGATAGCACCGCTGGCAAGAAGCTCCTGGCTAATCGTTTCATATTTTTTCTGCAGGTCTCCTTTCAAAAATACAAAAGCAAGATTATTCTGGTTAAACCCTGCATCACGCGCCTGTCCATATTTGATCTGCCGTTGAATGATGATGGTGCTGATGATAAAAACAATAGCAAAAGTGAATTGTACAACAACCATTACTTTACGCGGTGTGACCAACGCATTTCCTCCTTTAAAACTTCCTTTCAATACGCGGATCGGTTTGTAATCGGACAAATAAAAGGCAGGATAACTTCCTGCAAGGGCGCCAGTGAGAAGTATGAAGCCAGCATAACTCAACCAGAAATAAACATTGTCAAAAGGAATAACCAATTTTTTCTGCGTAAGCTCATTGAACCATCCAAGACCTGCTTGCACGATCAGCAAAGCGATCATGCCTGCAATAAATGCCACCAGTATTGACTCACCGAGAAACTGGCCGATCAATGATCCTTTTCTTGCGCCGGCTACTTTGCGGATGCCAACTTCACGGGCTCTTTTTACACTGCGTGCAGTGCTAAGGTTCATATAATTGATACAGGCAATCAACAGGATAAATGCGGCAATGATACCAAATAACCGAACGGTCTTGATATATCCACCCGATATTTTTCCATTCTCAAACTCCGACCATAACCTCCATTTTGAAATAGGATGCAAAAAGAGTTCGGTTTTGACTTTATCAGTTTGTGTTTTAATGAAGTTTTGAATACGGGTGTTGGCAGTTTCTTCAGTTACACCAGGTTTAAGCAAAACATAAGTGCCGATATAAGAAGTTTCCCAATCATTGCGGTCCCAATGCACTTCTTTCATATAACTCCAGGGAACGAGGTATTCGAAATTAAAATGTGTGTTGTTGGGCAGGTCTTTAATAACACCCGTCACCATAAAATTCGAACTGCTATCGATCTTTACCATTTTCCCCATCACATCTGTTGTGCCAAATAATTTTTTCGCAAAGGTTTCCGTGATGACCAATGAACGTGCAGAACTCAACGCTGTGGCCTGATCTCCCTGTAGCAATGGGAAGTCGAAGATCTTCAAAAAAGCAGGGTCAGTCAGGTATCCTTCCGATTGTAAATGTTTATCACCGGCATGAAAAATAAAAGCAGCTACCCAGTTCATGCGGGTAGTAGCTTCTACTTCGGGATATTTCAATTCGAGCAAGGGTCCCAGCAACATAGATGTACCGTCCCATACCTGCGTTTTACCATCAAAAACACCGCGACTATATGCCTGGTAAATGCGATCCTTCTTTGAATGAAAACTGTCATAACTAACTTCATTCTGTATCCATAATAAAATAAGCACAGCGCTGGCCATACCAATTGCCAGACCAATTATATTGATCAGCGAAAAAGCTTTGGCCCTGGTAAGATTTCTCCACGCGATCTTGAAATAGTTACTGAACATATAATTCTTTTTTAAAAAATAGTAGGCCACCCGGTTTTCTTTTTCCGTGGAAACAGCTTGCCAGGATGATTCTTTGATCCGTTCCCAGATCCTGTCTGCCCTGTATTCTTCTTCCCTCTTTACAGGTTGAGTCGCCCATATCTTCGTCAGCGATTCTATTTTAAAACGTAAACCCGGATCATCCTGTATGAATTTTTCCAGTTCATCCAGTTCTTCCCGTGTTGCTTCGCCGGCCAGTTTTCTTGCCAGCAATAACCATACTCGTTCCACAGCCATAGGTCTTGTTTACAAATTCGTCCTGTCTTTATATCCGTTTGCAGTAAGTTGTAATGAAATAACTGGTAATTCAGTGAAAAATATGCCAGCCACTAATCAAATGTATATCAACAGGTAAAGGGGAATGAATAACCTTAATTGTTCGTTTTTGATACAGTGCTTGGTTGGTTTCGATACAAAGAGAGGATGTCTCAAATCTGAGATTTTAGAAGCACGAAGGACACAAGGAACCACGAAGAACACAAAGGTTTTATACGAATAAAGACAGATGTGCAGCCCACGGTTTTAACCGTAGGATAGTGATGGTACAGCTGCAATGCCATATGAAAATTTTTCAATCATTACTGACGGTTTCGCACCAACGAGATGCCTATGGCCAGTATCCACAGAACAATACTCGATACAAAAATCCGGAAACCCTTCAGACCGGCTTCAGCTGTTCCGGTAATAAAGAACCCCAGTGCAGCAACGGCAAGAAAGATACCCAGCCAACCAGTCCATGCGGGTAATTTCTTTGTAACAAGAATTGAAACAGACCACAACAGGATGGCCGTGCAGAAAGCAATGGTATAGATATAATCAAAAGCGTGATTGATGGAAAAGCTATAATCCAGTACAGGTAATATCCTTTCGACATTCTCGCCGATATCTTTATAGTCCTGCAAGAATAACGGCATCACCAATCCATTGGCAGTAGCAGCCATCATTACGGCAATAAGGCCGAATGAAATAAAGAAGAATGCCAAGACTGCTATAAAATGATCGGTACCGATCTTTTTCGTCAAACCCCAAAAACCAATACCGGCGAAAGGCAAAGAAAATATCGCCACGCCATGTGTGATCATGATCAGGGGTGTCACGCTCAGCAGGTATTGTACATTTCCTCCAACCGGGTGAAGCACCATGGTGAAGACCATAAAAAACGTAAAGATGATAAGGGCTATGCCCGCTTTTTTGTCTGGATTTGTTTGCATGCGGCAAACCTAACAGAAGCGATCGGGATGGGACTTGACGAAAATCAAGAACTCATTTTTTTTCGAACACGACTCAGGGTTTCAGGTGTCACACCGAGGTAAGAAGCGATATGTTTGAGTGGAAATGCCTGGAAAAGCTGGGTTTATTTTTGAGCAGGAGTTGATATTTCTCTTCGGGCGAAAGCCGGTTATGCTGGTATTCGTTATTCTGTATGGCCAGTTCGAGGATGGCTGCCAAACGAAAAAAAGAATCTGATATTTTAACCAGTTCGTGAAAGTCCCAGCCGCTTAATGCAAATACTTCGCTGTCGGTAATTGCTTCGATAATGGTTTCCGAAGGTTGCTGTGTCATAAAACTTTTATAGTCAAATGCCCAATCGTTTTCAACCCACAAATTGATCGTAGCTTCTACGCCGGTTTCAAGAATGGTATACTGACGGAACCCTCCTTTATTGATAAAATAAAAATGCCGGCATACCTCGCGTTCCTTAAAAATTGATTCACCTTTTTGAATTTCTGAAAATCTCAGTCGTTGAACGATCTCCGATAGGTGGGCATCTGAAAAATTCCCGAATCGACGGATGGCAGCAGTGATCCTATCGTACATATTATATTATTAAATCCCGGAGTAAGGGCGAAATTAGCAAAAGATTATAGAACACGGATGACACGGATTGGACGGGTTTTCACGGATTTTTTTGTATTAGGTTTACAGGTATCGAATTGTCTTTTATTGGGCGGTGTAAATGAAATAGCAGGCAGTAATGATTTAATAGGAAGGATGCTGCTTTAAAAAATTATCCGTGCAAATCCGTTCAATCCGTGTCATCCGTGTTCCATTACGCAGGATAAAATTATCCGCCGAAAAACCACAGGTATATAATTCACAATCAGTATTTTCCTGTTCATATTTCTGGAAATTATAAACGACAAAAAATGTTCAGGTTCATTACTGCATTTACAACTGTATTGTGTTTAGTTGTATTCAATCAATCCTCCTTTTCGCAGATCAAATTGCCGCGCTTAATAAGAGACAGCATGATATTGCAGCGGGATACCAAGCTACAGGTATGGGGTTGGGCTTCCAAAGGCGAAAAGGTCAGTGTACGTTTCAATAATAAAACATATAAAACGACCACATCGGCAGATGGAAAATGGTCGGTAACCTTACCACCGTTGAAAGCGGGTGGACCCTATACAATGGACATCAGCGGTTCTTCAAAAATTACGATCAGGGATATTTTAATAGGTGATGTATGGTTTTGTTCGGGGCAGTCCAATATGGTACACCAGATAAAATTGCACCCGGACAGGTATGCTAAAGAACTGGCGGAGGATAATTATCCTGCTATCCGTCATTTTTTTATTGCGACAATGAATGAATTAAAAGGACCGCGCGAAGATTTTCCGGGCGGTTACTGGAAACCTGCTGTTGGTAACGACCTGCTTGATTTTTCTGCGGTTGCTTATTCATTCGCAAAGGTTATTTATGAAAAGTATAAGATACCGATCGGTTTGATCAATGCAAGTGTAGGTGGTACGCTTGCCGAAGCATGGACCAGTGAAGAAGGATTGAAAGAGTTTCCAACCTATACTGCTACGATCTTAAAACTAAAAGATACAGCATACGTCAATAGTACCAATCGTGCAGCACAGGCAGGCGTGAGGAGAGGGCCCGTGCGTCAAAATGATGCCGGGTTGATCGGACCTAAGCAATGGTTTGATATGTCGTATGTTCCCAGGGGATGGCATAGCATTAATATACCCGGCTATTGGGAAGACCAGGGACTACGTGATTTGAATGGAGTGGTATGGTACCGGAAAGAGATCGATGTACCTGCGTCCATGACTGGTAAACCAGCATTGGTTTTACTCGGGCGTATTGTCGATGCAGACTTGCTATATATAAATGGTGTGCAGGCAGGACAAACAACTTATATGTATCCGCAAAGAAGGTATAACATACCATCGAATTTACTTAAGCCGGGTAAAAACGTATTTGTGGTAAGAGTAACGAATACATTTGGAAAAGGTGGCTTTGTGCCTGATAAACCTTATGCAATAGTAGTCGGTGATCAACAGATCGATCTCAAAGGTGAATGGCAATTCAAAGTAGGTGAAGCGTATGCGCCACCGGCAGCAGGAGGAAATCGCGGTGGTGGTGTTGCTCCCATCAATGGACAAAATCAACCTGCTGCATTATACAATGCAATGGTGGCGCCTGCTATTAATTATAAAGTAAAAGGATTTTTGTGGTACCAGGGAGAAGCAAACTCCGGTCGTGCGGCGGAATATGCGTTGTTGATGCCGGCATTGATCAATGACTGGCGTAAAAAATGGCAACAACCCGATGCGCCGTTTTATTACGTTCAATTGCCGAATTATATGGACCGCCAGTATCTGCCCTCGGAAAGTCAATGGGCTGCAACCAGGGAGGCACAGGCAAAAACACTCGCCGTTCCCAATACAGGTATGGCCGTAGCGATCGATCTTGGTGAATGGAACGATATTCACCCGGATAATAAAAAAGATGTTGGTATCAGGCTTGCACTCATCGCACGTAATAAAGTGTATGAAGAAAAAGATCTTGTTTATTCAGGTCCTTTATACGAATCATCGCATATTGAAGGCAATAAGATCATCATTAGTTTTACTCATACTGGCAGTGGCCTGGTTTCTATAGACGAAGAAGAATTACGTCATTTTTCAATTGCCGGTGCAGATAAGAAATTTGTTTGGGCAAAAGCAAAGATCGAAGGGAATACCGTTGTCGTCTGGAACGATGATATAACCCAGCCGGAATTTGTTCGCTATGCATGGTCTGATAATCCCGAAGATGTGAACTTGTATAATAAGGAAGGGTTACCAGCCGGGCCATTCAGGACTGACAAATAATTTGATTGTTTATAAAAGAAATTCATAGTCGATGAAAAAAATAAGCTTATGTATTATAGTGTTAGTGATTGCATGTAATGTGTATTCGCAGGGTACAAATAATACTGCAGACAGTCTCCGAAGGGACAGCATCCGGCGCGTTACGCAACAGGCCACGCAGCAGGATTATCAAGCCATGCTGGCGGCATTAAATATCAGTTCAACGCGTCCCGGTCCTTCTGGTAATCCATCCGCTCCCAATGCAGCCAACGTTGATGAATCAAAAGCTTCGCCTTATACTACGTTGCCTGATCCATTGATCTTAAAAAATGGAAAAAAGGTTACCGATACAAAGACCTGGTGGAAGAAACGCCGTCCCGAAATCATAGAAGATTTTGATCGCGAAGTGTTGGGGCGTATGCCGAAGAATGTTCCGAAAGTAACCTGGGAGGTGATCAGCACTACAAATGAAATGAAAGGAGAAGTTCCTGTTATTACAAAAAAACTGCAGGGTCATGTAGATAATTCAACATATCCTTCCATCAAAGTAGATATCGATCTCACATTGACCACTCCTGCGAAGACAAGTGGGCCGGTACCTGTGATGATGGAATTTGGATTTATATTCCCGGCAGGGTTCCGGCCTCCCAATCCCTCCGCAAATCTTCCGGCCGAACCCAATTGGCAGGACCAACTGCTGGCAAAAGGTTGGGGTTATGCTGTCCTGGTGCCAACCAGTTACCAGCCAGACAATGGTGGAGGATTGACAAAGGGAATTATTGGATTAACGAATAAAGGACAACCGAGAAAACCAGATGATTGGGGTGCGTTAAGAGCATGGGCCTGGGGTGCCAGTCGTGCATTGGATTACCTGGAAACAGATAAAGCAGTGGATGCTAAGCAAGTCGGTATCGAAGGACTTTCCCGTTATGGTAAAGCCACGATCGTGACCATGGCCTATGAACCACGGTTTGCTATTGCATTTGTCGGTTCTTCCGGCGCAGGTGGAGTAAAGATCCTTCGACGTGTATTTGGTGAGCAGGTAGAGAACCTGGCTTCCTCCGGCGGGTATCACTGGTTTGCAGGAAATTTTATTAAATATGCAGGACCGTTAACGCCAAACGATTTACCTGTAGATGCACATGAATTGGTTGCGCTCTGTGCACCAAGACCGGTCTTTATCAGTTCAGGCTCTCCCAAAGTTGAAGGTCAATGGGTAGATGCCAAAGGTATGTTCCTCGGTGGTGTACATGCCGGACCAGTTTATAAACTATTTGGAAAAAAAGACCTGGGTACAACTGAATTCCCTCCATTAGAAACTCCATTGGTAGATGGCGATATTGCTTTTCGTCAACATGCGGGTGGACATACTACCGGGCCGAACTGGTCTACATTCTTAAAGTGGGCCGATCGGTACATTAAGAAGAAATAACTTTTGGAATGTAAAATATTGAATGTAGAATCTAAAATGTAAAAGTCAGTTCGTTACAGTTTTACATTTTAGATTTTATATTCTGGATTTTAAATTCTCTGTGGCTCTCTGCGCTTTCTCTGCGGCACTCTGTGCAACTTAATTTTTTCAGAGTATAATTTCTGTGCTTATTTTTGATTCATGCGCTTTGTCAAAACCAGTCTCCGCAATATTTATATTATACTATCTGTTTCACTATGTTTATCGTTCGAGGAAAAAAACGACGTTTTCATTCTTGTTGACCCCAAAACAAAGGTTTCAATCCTCTATGACCCTGCAGGTCCTGCTATCGATTCAATTTGTGCCAACCTGCTGGCCGATGATATCAGGCAGGTGACTTCTTATCGTCCCGATATTATTACCGATATCAATGCTGCAAAAGGTAATGTTATACTGATCGGCAATCTTCAATCAAAATACGTTCAGCAAATTGCCGGTAAGAAATCTATATATAAAGATCTTGCAGGTAAATGGGAGTGTTATGGCCTGCAGGTTTTCGATAAACCTTTCAAAGCGATACAAAAACTATTGCTGATTGCAGGAAGTGATAAGAGAGGCACAGCTTATGGAGTATTTCATATTTCAGAACAGATCGGTGTTTCGCCCTGGTATTGGTGGGCTGATATCATTCCAAAGAAAAAAGCAACAGTTTCTGTAAAGATCACTCCCTATATCTCTTCAACACCCTCTGTACAATACCGTGGGATTTTTTTAAATGATGAAGACTGGGGGCTGCAGCCCTGGGCTGCAAAAACATATGAACCTGAAACGGGTGATATTGGCCCCAAAACCTATGCACGCATTTTTGAACTCCTGCTTCGCTTAAAGGCCAACCTGGTTTGGCCGGCAATGCATCCAGGTACCAAAGCTTTTTATCATTATCCAGGGAATAAAAAAGTGGCGGCTGATTATGCCATCATTATCGGGTCATCACATGCCGAGCCGATGTTGCGGAATAATGTAGGAGAGTGGGATAAAACAAAAATGGGCGACTTTAATTATATAACAAACCGCGACCGGGTACAGGCATATTGGGAATCAAGAGTAAAAGAGAGTAAAACCAACGAAGCCATATATACCCTTGGCATGAGAGGCATTCACGATAGTGGGATGGAAGGTGTAAAAAGCAAGGATGAAGCGGCATCATTGATCGAAAAAATCATAGCGGATCAGCGACAGATGCTGCAGCAGCATATCAGCCCGGAAATCGATTCCGTTCCAATGGCTTTTACATTATATAAGGAAGTGCTTGATATATATGATACCGGTTTAAAACTGCCGGCAGATATAACGCTGGTATGGCCGGATGATAATTATGGATATATCCAACGACTCAACAATGAAAATGAAAAGAAAAGAAAGGGTGGATCAGGCGTTTATTATCATGCTTCTTATTGGGGCCGCCCGCATGATTATCTGTGGTTAAGTTCAACGCATCCTGCATTGATCAGGGAAGAAATGATGAAGGCTTTTCAAAACGGATCCGATCGTCTCTGGGTATTGAACGTAGGCGATATCAAACCGCTTGAGTACAATATCCAGTTGTTTTTGGATATGGCTTACCGGGCTTCACCATTTAAAAAAGCAGGGTATGAGAAAACACATCTTTCAAACTGGTTGAAGCAAATATTCAAAGAACAAGATGTCGCTTCCATCGCATCGATCCTGTCGGAATACAATCAACTGGCATTTGAACGAAGACCGGAATTCATGGGATGGAGCCAGACTGAACCAACTACGCAAACTAGTTATACATCGTATGATCATTTCAATTTTGGTGATGAGGCTCAACAAAGAATTGATCATTACAACGAACTGGAAAGAAAGGTAAGAGCATTACGATCGGAAGTTGAACCGGATCGGGCTGATGCTTTTTACGAACTGGTTTATTATCCTGTCTTTGGTGCTTCGATGATGAATAAGAAATTCCTGTACAGGGACAAAGCATTTCTTTATGCCAAACAAGGTAGGGCGAGTGCGGCTAACTATGCGCAGTGGTCGAAGAATGCCTATGATAGTATTGTGAAAGAAACGTATTATTATAACGATCAACTGGCGAATGGCAAATGGAAGTATATGATGTCGATGGAGCCAAGGGCTTTGCCGGTGTACAAAACACCGGTATTGCCGGATACAAAAATAAATGCGGCTAAAGGATGGAATATAATACCGGAAGGTTTAGCCGCTGATTCGGTATTGCCCAACTCCCGGCCAGTGGACTATATGCTTCCTGTTTTTGATCGCTGGAATGATCAACAATATTTCATAGATATTTTTCTTTCTGCTGATTCGGTAGTTAAATGGACGGCATCTGCTTCAGTCAACTGGATAAAGCTATCAAAGACGGAAGGAGTGCTGGACCATACTAATAACGAAATGAGAATATGGATCAGCATTGACTGGAATAAATACCCGCGCAATAAAAAAAGCGAGAGTTATGTTTCGGTTGTTGCCGGCGGGGAAACGAAACGTATTATGGTAAGGGTGGAAGATTTCTACCTGCCACTGGCACATAAGGGAGTTGTCGAAAACAACGGGTATGTATCGATCCCTGCGACCAGGTATCATCGAAAGAAAAATGCGGCTGGCGGTTGGGATCTTTTGCAGGGCATCGGTCATACAGGAAATTCAATGATCTCTTCTGCATTTAACCAGCCCGGCGATGCGAATAATATAAAAGACAGGGCATCCTTTGTGGGGTATGAATTTTATATATTATCGGAGTCTCCTTTTATTGTTAATTTATATATCCTGCCCACGCATCCATTGAATGATCAGTATAGCGTACGCTGCGGAATTTCTGTAGATGATGGGCCTGTCCAGGTTGTAGATTTTAAGACCGTTGGTCGCAGTGAAGAATGGAAGCAGAATGTATTGCGTAACTATGCGGTCCGTTCTGTGGATGCCGGAATATTAAAGCCAGGAAATCATACCGTAAAGATATTCAGCATTGATCCCGGTGTAATAGTTGATCGCCTGGTCATACAGCGATCTGGTCTAAAACTTCCGTACGGCTCAATACAGTAAAGCAGCGATCTATTGCCTATGATCCTATGTGGTAAAATTATTTTAAAATGGAGGATGTACCTGATGGATTTGCGTAATTTACCACATAGGTTCACATAGCCGTTAGTAAGATTGTTCCTATCTTTCAAAACCACCAAAAAAACCATTATGCCAAGGATAAACTGCCTGGTTCTTTTATTTGTTTTGGTTTCTTTCCAATGCCTCACTCAACCTGTCTATCAACCAGACAAAATGCAGCAGGACCTGCAAAAATTCAAAGAAGCGATCGCATTTGCACATCCCGGAGTTTATACCAATGTCAGCAAAGAGCAGTTTGAGAACATATATAATAAATTAAAAGAAGAATTGTCACAGCCTTTAACAGGCATTGAGTTTTTAAAGGTTGTCCTCAAGCTGGCGGCATCGATCCATGATGGTCATACATCGGTTTATCCTGTAAATGAACTAGCCAATTATTTTTATTCCCAGAAAATGCTTCCCTTCCATGTGGTAGTCTATGATGAAAGGATATTTGTGAAAAGAGGTACAGTAGCAGATATCCCCGATGGATCGGAAATTATTTCAATTGATGGAACGTTGACCAATGAGATACTTGCTGAACTGTGCAGGCATTTACCTGGTGATGGAAAAAGTTTGAATGGACTATACAGCAGCCTGGAGGGTTATCAACGTCCGTTCAGTAATATATACCCGCTGGTATTTGGATTTAAGGACCAGTATTCAATTGTTTACAGGGATTATAAGACAAAGAAGATTGCTGAAAAGATAGTTTCATCTGTCGGCTTTGAGCAATTTGTGAAGACCGAGAAAGAGAAATATGGAAACAGTCTTTGTATTACCAGTATGGAAGAATTGCTTGCCAGTCCGGCTTTTAAACTTGACCTGCATGCGAAAGAAGGATTCGCGGTAATGAAGATCAATCGATTCTTTAAAGATAATTTCGGAGAACCTGAAAATGTTTACCCCGATTTTTACAAACAGTCTTTTACAGGGATCTCGAAACATAAGATCCAAAACCTGGTCTTAGACCTGAGAGGGAATGGGGGAGGGAAATTAAGTAATGGCGCCTATCTTCTTCAATACCTGGCCCGTGCTTCTTTTGTTCCTACGAAACGTATTTATTTGACTGTTAACGATGAAAAAATAAAGAAGATCAGCAGCGACTCTCTCCGGTTGGATGAACAGTTTCAACTAACCAGAGATACTGAAGGAAAGTTCATTGTAAATAATTCGGATGAAATCAAAGAGTTGAAATCCTTTTCGGTATCAGAAAACCGGTTTAAAGGAAATATTTTTGTGCTGGTTGATGGAGGAACTGTTTCTGCCGCAGGCAATTTTGCCGCTTTGCTACGCGAACATACAAATGCAATATTTATAGGAAGCGAGACCGGTGGTTATGCTGGTATCAGCAATGGCATTCAGCAATTGAATTTAATGGGATCACATACCGATGTAGCCATTAATTTTCCGCTGGCACATTCTGAAATAAATATCGATAGCAGGATCGGCAGCAGGGGAGTTGTTCCGGATTACAAGATCAGTCCCTCGATAGATGATATCATTAACGGTAAAGACCCGGTCATTGAATTTTTAACCACAAGAATATTCCGGGTGAAATTTGCAGGTAAATGATCACTTCGCCGGCTGCACTCTCAAATCCGAGAAAAATCCTTCCGTTCCGCCGTCAACCCACAGGCCAACTGTGCCGGAAGCATCGGCACCATGTTTTAAGTCGTTTACGATAAGAGATGGTTGCTTATTATTATTTATAAAAAGTTTTGCCTCGTTCTGTTTTATTTCAATTCGTAAAGTGATCCATTCATCCAGTCCCATATCAGCATATGATTCATATTTTTCGGGAGATTCTTTTCTCAGCCGATCAAAGGAATAGTCAGGAAAGGAAAAATATTGTATAGAATGATTTCTTCTTACCTGGTCGTTTGCCCTTCCATTTGTCGGACGGATATAGATGCTTTCAAATTTCGAATTGCTGTCATTTACCCGGAAAGCCAGACCGATAAAGCCCCGGGCTGCCGCTCCTGCATTAGGTAAAAGCCTGCTCAGGACTTTTACTTCTATGACGCCGTTGCTGAAATTAATTCCATTGAGTTTAGCGAAAACCGGTTGGTTAGCGCCTGCTACGGTGGAATCTTTGATAACTTTTATGACATCTTTACCCATCAGTTTGGTCACTGATACATACGCGTTAACGGCTTCAAATTTGTTTTTGTCCAATTTGATAGTCTGTGCAGACAAACTAAATGTGCTGGTTAACAAACAGCCCAATACTATAAGTGTTGCTATTTTCATAAAACTAATATTCGTTTGACTCTGTGGCTCTCTGTGCCTTCTCTGTGTTCTCTGTGGTTAAATGAAGGCGCAGACTCTTCCGGCCAATAAGCAAATGTAGGGTTATTCATAAGGCAAAAGAATTGGAACACAAGGAACACTACGAACCACAAAGAACACAACGTTGTGCCCTTTGTGGTTCATCGTGTTTCTTTGTGCTCCCAAACCTTCTCAAAAACCAACACTTGTTACCCTGAAAAAGAATTAACTTCAGTCGAACCAAACCTGCGGGATATTTTATGAAATACATTCTCCTTTTTTTATCATATACGATAGCCATGACCACATCAGCACAATTAAAACCTATCTCATCCGGGGTATATCACTGGAATGAGTTGCCTACGAAAAAAGACAGCTTACGCCAATCATTCAAGATCGCCGAAGGCACCACCACTGAGTTCGAATATTTTGAAATGCATGCAACGACACAGGAGAAAGGCGCCGTGCCAAGACCGCCGCATACACAGGAGAATATCGAAGAAGTGATCATTATCAAGGAAGGCCTCATGAAATGTAAGATAGGGGATAAGCAAGCTATTCTTGGTAAAGGAGGTGTTCTGTTGATTCCTCCACATGAAGCACAAGAATTCGAGAATATCGGTAATGGCCCGCTTACTTACTATGTATTTATGTTCCGGTCAAAAAAGCCAATGAATATGGAAAGAAGTAAACAGGCTGGTGGAACATTGTTGCTGCATTCCGATTCATTGGAGTTTAAAGAATCAGCGAGGGGAGGAGGAAAAAAATATTTTGATCGTCCCACGGCAATGTGCGAGAATTATGAAATGCATATTACACAGTTGGCCAAAAAAGGACCCAGTCATACCCCGCACCAGCATGTCGATACCGAGATCATCCTTATCATAGATGGAGAAACCGAAATGGTCATCGATGGACAAACTTACAAAGCCGGCCCCGGCGATCTGTATATAGCAGAAAGCGGCAAGCTGCATGGTGTCAGCAATGCGGCTGATAAACCGTGTAGTTATTTCGCATTTAAGTGGAGATGAATGGAACACAAAGGTCACAAAGCACCACCAAGATCAAAACGTTGTGTCCTTTGCTTTGTGTTCTTTGTGCTCCCTATAGCATCTCCCAAATCCTAAAAAATAATGCCTGAAGGCTTCCATTTTTGTTGAAAATATCACTTTTTTATATTTACTTTGTAATTCAAAGTGCTTTTTAAGTATAATTACTCATAGATTACAAATTGTTTTATGCAGGATAAGACTATCAGTTTTTATAATACAATGGCTCCTGTCTATCCTGTCATTAATATCTTTTTAAAGCCACATAGAACTGTTTTGATCAATAAGATCAATTCCTGTCCTGCTGGTAAGCTGCTGGAGATCGGTGTTGGTACGGGCGGACATCTCCCGTTATATGAAAGACATGACATTACAGGCATCGATATATCAACCTCTATGCTCAAAAGGTCAGAACGATATAAAAAAGATAATATAAAGTTATTGGAGATGAATGGAGAATGCATGGATTTCAGTGACGGAAAATTCGACTATGTGGTCATGTCGCATGTAATTGCTGTCGCAGGCAAGCCAGGAACAATGCTCGATGAGGCTTTCAGGGTGTTAAAACCTGGCGGCAAGCTTTTTATTCTGAATCACTTTACACCAAATAATATATTGAAGTATGCAGATAAACTATTTGATCCCATCAGTAAACTGCTTCGGTTTAGGTCATTGTTTTTTCAGCATGATTTAGATGCACTGAAAAAATTTTCAGTAGTGGAGCAAGAGAGTATTGGTACGCTATCTTATTTCAAAATTCTTATTCTTCAAAAGCCTTGAGAAAGTATATTCCCTTAATTGTTTTATCGTTGCTGATCAGCCTGTTTATTTACCTGTTTTTCAGGACAGAGAAGACAGTGATCAACCAGATCTTTATATCCCTGTTTTCAAAGGGATCCTATCATAGCCTGAAAACATCGATCCACGAGATTTTACCACTTCAGCCGGCTCTGATCTATTCTCTGCCAGAGGGGCTTTGGGTATTTTGTATTACGATCACTTCCCGTTTTTTTTATATAAACATAGGGCGCACCAGATTAAATCTTGCATTCGTTCCACTCTTGGTAGCAGTAGGGTTGGAATTATGTCAATTATTCCAGGTCACAAATGGAAGATTTGATTTTATGGATATCGGGTTTTCATTTCTTTTTTGGTTAGCTGCTTACCTGTTTACCGACACCTATGGAAAGGAAGAGAATCTTTATACAAGGATGACGCTTGATAGCCTTTCCTGTGTTTTTTGTTACAGTATTGTTTATTTTGCCCATGTAATCCGATAAGTATGAATATCAGGATCCGGGATGAGAAAGTTCAATTATTTAAAGGGAAAGAAAATCTCGGGTTATTGCATATCAGCGATATTCATGTATGGTTTTCCGGGCGCATCCTGGAGGGGTTAAAGAAAATTATTTTTGATGTTAAGCCGCAGCTTATTATTCTTACAGGTGACTATTACGATACGCCGAAAGGAGCGCGTCTTTTTAAGAGCTTCCTATCGGAAATTGCGAGGTCCTTTAGAATTGTTTTTATCAGGGGTAATCATGATCTTTTATGGGGTAAAGAATTATTTGATCCATTATTGGATATCCCCAACTGTGTATCTGTCGATGATGGTTTATATTCATTCGTTTCCGAAACAGGAAATATATATAATATTGGGTCATGGGAACACCGGGCTTTATTTAAAGATAAAGGCAATGAAAAAAATATCCTGCTGATACATAATCCTGAAAAGCTGAATGCTGATGAACTAAAATATATCGATCTTATACTGGCAGGTCATTTACATGGAGGACAGTTTATCTTTTTTACTTCCAATAAATCTCATTATCCGGGTAGTCTATTTTACAAACATTGTAGTGACAGAAAGCAGTTGAATGATACAACTCTTATAGTAAGTAAAGGCATCGGAGATACTTTTCCCATCAGGCTTAATTGTCCGAGAGAGGTTGTGAGAATTACTATTGAGTAGGTATTGTTTAAAGTCGGGCCATGTGTATCTATGTTGCTATGTTTCTATGCGGTGAAAGGTTGGCAGGCTAAAAGGTTGAAAGGTTAATAAGGCCTACAGTAGCATCCGTACTACAGGTATAGTTTATGCCCGATAAATAGCGGTGTAGTTTACCCCATAGGCACATAGAAACATGATTGGTTGGGTAGCTGAACAAATAATTACCGGATTCTTATAAAATATTTGGCAGGCGGGACCTGGATATTATTGAGAAGAAGGTAACATATTCCGTATCGCGCTGATCTTCCATATATTTTTCTCGGCAACTACTATAAACGTACTCCACATTTTTCTTGTGCTACCGTCGGTATTTTTTATTTCATACCTGCAATCGACGATGGCCGTCGTGGGTTTGAATAGTCGGATACTTTCAACACTTAACGTTCTGTCGCCCGGGTTATTGCCTGAACTTTTCAGCATACCTTCTACGGCAGCTCTTATACCTTTTCGCCATTCGCCGGAAGAAACAAGTTGATCTATATCTGTTGTAAGGATTGATTTCAGGAGTGTCGTATCGCTTTTGTCCCTGGCTTCCGAGTATCGATCGATAAGAGTGGTAATGGCTTTTTGCTGTTGTTGATTTGGTTTACCGGATTGGCCATATAAGAACAGGGAGACGCTTATGTTCAACAAAAGAAGGAAGACAAGTTTTTTCATGATGCTTATTTTATACTTTGCAGCAAGACAGCAGCAAAGATAAGATATGCTTAAAGAGCGGTGTATGGTTGTGCCAAATGCATTCCCTGCGTAATTACCTACAATATAAAAGCCTCCCGAAGGAGACTTTTAAGTATGCGTAGAGGATATAATATTTTTTACTTCAACCTGTTTATCACCATATTCTCAACCACGCGTATATGCCGGTCAACTTTGTAAATCACTTTTTCACCAGTTTTGTTATTGGTGACTTCAAAGTATAAGAATACTTTACCGAGGTCGTCGGTATTCAGTAAATATTTTTTTATAAAACTTACTCCTTTAAGACGGTCCGTAAAAAGAACTGTGTCATTTTCATCCCTGATCCGGACTGTAAACCGTGTTTCTTCGGAACTGAGGAATGCCAATTCAAATACAGAGTGTTCATAGTTGGTTCCCAGGTATTTTAATTGCACGGTTATGGCAGGGTCGGCTGTTCTCCCATTATCAACAGCTATTGATGACGCTGGTGATGTGAATGATGATACAAGAATTGCCACGACCATTAAAGCGGCAATCCTGATCTTTGAAAATAAGATTGTCATAATTTAAGATTTAAGAGTTTAAAAAATAAACTCATAGTTCGTTAGCTATGGTTAGCATGTTCTATATTATAAACGAGGTGCCAATTTGCAATAGTCTTGTTTTCAGATAATTGAATCCTCGACTAAATCCAGGAGGTGTTTGTTTTCGCTACACTGGTTGTTCGAATGCGTACAGTAGAAGATATTCCGGTGAGTCCCTTAACAATTCTTTAGCTGTATTTGTCTAACTAGCCAGGTACTCATAGTGGAAAAAATCCGTATCATCCCTGTTCTTTACATTTGTGCTCATGACAATTGATTTTCCATTGATCATTGATATCCTCGGCACATTCAGTTTTGCTGCAGCAGGTGCTTTTGCTGCTATGGAAAAAAAGCTGGATCCATTTGGCGTCTTCATTATCGCGTTTGTCACAGCCATTGGCGGTGGTACGATACGTGACCTGTTGATCGGCGCAACACCTGTTGCATGGCTTACCAACATGACAAGCTTTTGGGTGATACTGACAGGTGCGCTGGTAGCGCTTTTCTTTGCATCTTTCCTGCGTAAGCTCGATGCGCTTCTTTTAGTATTCGATGCGTTGGGACTCGGGCTATTCACCATCGTAGGAGTTCAAAAAGGTCTTTTGCAGGGTTTGCATCCCGGTGTATGTGTGGCGCTCGGAACAATTACCGGTTGCTTTGGAGGCGTTCTCAGGGATGTATTGCTGAATAAGGTCCCACTCATCTTTCACAAGGAGATATATGCATCGGCTTCCATATTGGGTGGCATCGCATATATATTATTGGCATCGCATAAAGAGATCAATGAATTTGCAAGTATTATTTGCATTATACTGATCTGTGTCATTCGTTTGCTGGCCGTACGATTCAACTGGTCATTGCCTTTGTTTTATGATAAGAATAGTAAACCCGGTACTTCATAATAAAAATCGTTTCTTAACAATAACCTGGATCATATACAAAAGGCTCCTGGAAAGGAGCCTTCGGTCAATTATGAAAAGCGCTTATCATTTAAAAACCATTCACCGGGATGAAACGCAGGGCTAAGGAAGGTTGGAAGTGAATCATTTCCCGGTACGATAACAGTTTCGGAGGCCGTGTAACGCTGACTGGCAACAACCGTGTCTGCATCGCCCGGAGTGGTGATAACAAACAATAAGAACAGGGTAATCCCTTTGCTCCATTTCCTGGCTGATAGTACAGATGATGGCAATTTCATGGATTGATTTTAGCAATATAAATAAACAAGAAATCGTTGGGATCTCATAATGCATGAAGCGGCTGAAGTCAATTCATCGACAGGTCAATCATTGCAGGGGAATACGCCGAAACCCTTTACTGGCAGGCATTCCAGGAGCACAAATGATAAAAAAGGAAAGAGGTTAAGAGTTTTTTCTTAACGGATTATTTGAATTAATTCAATTATTTTTTTGGTATGGACAGGCTGCTAATACACCGGGAACGATTGCAATAGTGTTTCGCTTATTTTTTCGTTTTTAACTCGTCCGCCAGACGTTTTCTGACTTTGCTTAGCGTTTCGTTTCTTATACCCAGAAAAGAAGCAATATAAGTGAGTGGGATACGGTTGGCCAGCGGTTCATGTCGTTGAAGAAAATAACGATACTTATTGTCGGCTCCGCTCATTCGTGCAATAAAGGCCCTGCTTTCCGCATCGCTATAATAATGTTGCAATAATTTTCGGGTGATGATATTGGATTCAGGGAATTGTTCATACATGTTTTCCAGGTCTTCGTAGCTTAAAGCCAGGAGTATCGTGTCTTCGATTGCCTGCATATTATCCATCGAAGGGCCTCGTCCATCCAGGCTTGCGATGGAAGTGACCATTTCACCTTCAATAGTGATCCATGTAGTAATATCTTTATCCTCTTCTTTAATAAATCCGCGCACCGCTCCTTTTACAATAAAATAAATGTAATCGCAAACTGCACCTTCTTTCAACAGCAATTTTTTCTTTCGGAAATAACAAGGTATAAGATGTTGGGAAAGATAATCTTCAATTGGCTTGCTGACCGGGTGAAACTGTGATAACGAGCGGATCAATGCATCTTTTGCTTCAGATATGTTGATAAGCCTATGCGGGGCAACAGGTAATGACATGAAATGTGTATTGTCGTTTCTGACCGGAAACAGGTATTCTTTATATGTTTTGATCCGGTATCTTACAAGGATAATGTAAAATGAAATAAATCAGAAGAAAGCCGTAAAAATTTTAAGGAGACGGGTCGTGGACTATTGATTGCTACCAGGCCATTAAATATGGGAAAATCCGGAGGGTTATCTTACGATCATATATAGCCAATTATTCCATTTGACAGGCAGTGTTGGGTGTCAAGAATGCCTTCTTCCTATTGTCCTGGAGAAAAATAAACGCAGCTTTTTGTTTTATGCTTTTTATCGGTCGTTTTCAATACAAAATGACAATTATCATTGGCGACGATCCTTCTCTCGAAATTTGCATCTTCCAACGCAGCTTTTCTAATGACCTCGACAGCTTTCACGCAGGCTTTTTTTGTTTTATAGCCCTTGCTTGATAATATCATTCTGCAGCCGTCATTTCTAAGACGGATCCTATAGGTCTTGTCTTCGTCCTGTTGTATCCAGATATCTGCCATAAATTTATTGAATGCTAATTTTTGGTAAATACCAGTGAAGCATTGTTGCCGGAGTTGTCATCGACCAATTTAACCTGTGTATCGGCAACTGAAACGAGTTGCCAATCATCTGTCAATTCGCCAATCGCATCTATCGGCGGGCCAAAATCAATATAGAGCCGGGCCGAAACGGTACCAAAACTCCAGGAACCATCCCGGTTGATCGCGGCCTTTACAGCAGTCACGGTACCGTTTAAATTGAAGGTAAAATTATAGCCAGTAAAGTCTGCCGTTTCATTACTACCACTCACAATAAACTCGGTTACACGCCATGTACCGGAAGTAAGGACCGGCGTTGGGTTCCTGATAGCATCATCATCATCGTCTTTACTGCAGGAAATAAAGACAAGCATTAGGGCCAGGAGCCAGGAGAACTGTGTTTTCATATTATTTGTATTTCACGTAGCAAGAGTAGAAACAAATTTATGCCAATTCCCGCATCGTTTAAACCATAAACTTTCACTGGTAAGCAATTCGTAAATTTGCGGCCATATGAACTATTTCGAACTATTCGATATCCCCGTACAACTGAAGCTGGACAAAACCGGTCTTCACCAAAAATATATTGCCCTTAGCCGGCAGTATCACCCTGATTATTTTGTAAAAGATGGCCACGAGAAGCTGGCAGAGGTGCAGGATATTTCCGCATCGCTCAATAAAGCCTACAAGACCTTCCAGGATCCCGACGCTACGATAAAATATGTGTTGCAATTAAAAGATTTGCTGGAGGAAGAAGAGAAATATGATCTACCGCCAGAGTTCCTGATGGAAGTGCTGGAGATCAATGAGCAGGTGATGGACCTTGATCAGTCGGGTCAACAATCAGCAGTCGCGCAGTTACAGACTGCAATTAATAACTTACAAACGGACATATATGAGCCTGTTAAGGAAATTATTGAAAATTACAAGGAAGATGTTACTACCAAAGAAGAGTTGCTGCAGGTAAAAGAGTATTATTATAAGAAAAAATACCTTGATCGTATTCGCCGGGAATTAGCCGGAAAGCTGTAACAGTCAGGCAGTCGACAGTCAGCAGTCAGCACTCATGGATTGGTTTGACATACAGCTATATATTGCTGGAAAATCTCTTGAATATCGGCATAAATTAGAATAGAAAGCTGTAATATTGCAGCCCCGTTGGGGTTTTGCAATTTAAAGTTCTAAAATCTGCAATAGCCCACAAGCCCGGGTGGCGGAATTGGTAGACGCAGCAGACTCAAAATCTGCCGTCCGCAAGGATGTGCTGGTTCGATTCCAGTCCCGGGCACTTAAAACAGAGCGGGAGCGAAGAGCGGGTACACGCTCCCTGGCTCCCGCTGTGTTTCTCGCTCTATCTGACGAGAAAAGAAAAAACCGAAGTGTATGACTTCGGTTTTTTTATTGGAAGAGTCAAGAGTTTTTTCCCGCATAAAAATGTTTTTTTCTCCTTGATTCCGTACCTGGCTGATATATTTTAACGGATGTTTTATGTTTATAGCTTACAGAGTCTATCCAGGAATTACATTTATGTTGGATTGACTAACAATGTGGAAAGAAGATTATCCGAGCATCAGTTTGGCAAAAACAAAACAACAAAACCATATCGTCCTTTTAAGTTAATTTTTGTTGAAGAATTTGCTTCAAGGGTTGAAGCGAGAAAGAAAGAAAAATATTTAAAGTCAGGCTCGGGAAAAGAATTTCTTAAAACGTTCATTAAATAATTATTGGGAATTGTAGATGTCAGACTCAAAACCTGCCTGCCGGCAGGCAGGTCTGCCGTCCGCAAGGATGTGCTGGTTCGATTCCAGTCCCGGGCACTTAAAACAGAGCGGGAGCGAAGAGCGGGTACACGCTCCCTGGCTCCCGCTGTGTTTCTCGCTCTATCTGACGAGAAAAGAAAAAACCGAAGTGTATGACTTCGGTTTTTTTATTGGAAGAGTCAAGAGTTTTTTCCCGCATAAAAATGTTTTTTTCTCCTTGATTCCGTACCTGGCTGATATATTTTAACGGATGTTTTATGTTTATAGCTTACAGAGTCTATCCAGGAATTACATTTATGTTGGATTGACTAACAATGTGGAAAGAAGATTATCCGAGCATCAGTTTGGCAAAAACAAAACAACAAAACCATATCGTCCTTTTAAGTTAATTTTTGTTGAAGAATTTGCTTCAAGGGTTGAAGCGAGAAAGAAAGAAAAATATTTAAAGTCAGGCTCGGGAAAAGAATTTCTTAAAACGTTCATTAAATAATTATTGGGAATTGTAGATGTCAGACTCAAAACCTGCCTGCCGGCAGGCAGGTCTGCCGTCCGCAAGGATGTGCTGGTTCGATTCCAGTCCCGGGCACAAGGCCTAAACAGAAATGCTTAGGCCTTTGCTTTTAAAGAGTATTAAATTCCGGATAATAAATTTTTAAGCCGTCTGTATTCCTTGAGTAATAAGGCTCTATTCCCCCAATCTTCTATTTCATCTTCTACTTTAGGGTTTATAAAAGTACCTTTCGGGGATATATAATCTTCTACGTTTAAATTCGATTTCGTGTACTCCCAATCTTCATCAAACACCTGTTCAAATGCCTTGATAAACTTAGTTACTGCATCCTTTAAATTAGAATCCATTCTTATCGTATTATTTGATGATTAATGAAATCGTGAAACAGTATAAAAAACGGTATCGATAAAAAATAATGCATTATCCTTCATGATAACATTTTCGTCATGCATATCTTCTAAAATCAACCCAAGGTCCTTATTATAATAATCCTGCCTTTTCGTATTTTCAAAACCATTATAGGAAAGCAATTGCCTTATTGCGTCCAAATCAGCCGTCATGTCTGAGGCTATGAAAGGTTGTTGCAATACTGCTTTTAAAGAATTCCCTTCTTCGATAAACCCAAGAAATGTATACGCTGTCGCTGGAAAAAGTAGGTTGTGAATAACCAAGCTATTAAAATATTCAAGCCAGGTCGCATAATAAACTCCATCGTTTAACTTAATAACAGTTTTGTTGTCAGAATGCAAGTATACCCTGGCCTCTCCACCTTCAGCCAAGTATTTGGCGTTATTAAGCAAGCCGTGTGCCCACCATTTATGTTGATTTGCTAAATGCTTTAAGAATTCGACCTGTTTTTCTTTAACGATTGATTTACCTTCGAAGTCCTTCTTAACCGTTGTACTTGTTGTAAAGCTTGCGCATAAGAGATTTCTAACTGTTGTGCAAGTATCTCCCTGTTCCTCAATGACAACTCCTTCAATGATATTTTCCAGTTTTGTTCGAATTTCATCGCTGAACATTTGATGCAAAAATAATCAAAATCTCAGGTTTTGCATTAAGGTGCATAATTCTGCATCCAAATAGTTGAATTTCAATAAAACCGGTACAAAAGTCCAATTGACTGTAGTCGCGTGCACAATCGGAAAAAGCAAGAATAGGGATAGAATGCACCGCATCTCCTCTCACCGCAAACTACTTCCCCCAACAATCAAAATAATCACCGCCACCGCCACCGCCGCTATCGCTGCAATCAACAACCATCGTGTGGGTTGATGCGGAGGCTCATAAGGACCGATCAAAACAAGATTGGCCCAATGCTTCGGCGTCTTGTACTGCGGCTCAATCTCCTTACTGTTCAACAGGTCGATCCGCGCTTTTTGCAATGCTTTGTCTTTGCTATATCCTTCGGCAAGATAGTTATCAAGTTGCTTCGTAATAAAAGCAGTCGTTTTATTCTCTGTCTTCCAGAGCGAAGCGATCATAGCCGGGCATCCCGCATAGGCAAAAGCTCTTGACAGGCTCATTATTCCTTCGCCATTGGATGGATGGTTGTCAACAGTATCGCTGCCGCTTACTATAATGAGGCGAGTGGAATCAAGTTGTAGGTTATAAATCTCTTTGGCATATAGTTTATACTCTTCATTTCCCGAAGGATAAAATGAGATAAAAGATTGAAGCGGATTATCGTTATTAACACTTGCAGGCGCGACCACATGCAATACGTCATAGCCATTTGCTGTAGCAATAAACCTGTTCTTTGTAGCTGCAGAACCCAACAAAAGTTCCCCTGTAATATTACTTACTTCATCCTGTTGTTCTCTTTTGGCAAAGGGAGCAACGGTCAGGATGTTGCCGGGCTTTTGGAATTTGGTTTGTTTGCCAATCAATGCAGTCGAATATTGGTATTGTATTGAAAAATTTTCGACCAGGTATTCACTTTTTTCATCCTGTAAAGCTTCGAAAGGAAGATTGTTCAATTCAGCACCAGGAATAATGATCAATCGGTTCGTGGAAGATAATTTTTCCCTGCAGGGAGCAATTAATATTTGGTAAAGTTCTTTACCCAATGCCGGGTCATATTTTTTGCTGTTGTTATTAGATAGCATACGTTTGAAGGAATCGATCCTGATCAAAAGATCATCCTGCACGGCTGTACGTTCATAATTGAATATCTCCGGCGTTATCAATAGGGTCAGCAGTTCATTACCGGATAAATGGAAGGAGAGGATCGCTGTTGTCTTGTCCAGCAATTGCTGCAAATCGGTTGGTGAAGGAATAGGTTCCTTTCCACTTTTTTTCTGCCAATGGGAATTCGCAGCGATCTCTCGCTGTAGTTTGACTAGCTCGGATTGATGTTCCTGCAGTTTTTGTTGCAGGTCCGCCAGGCTGTCATTTGCATTCGCGACCCGTAAAGAAAGACGGGTGACCGCGGACTTATGAAATAGTTCCTGCTTCAATAGATCCTTTGGCAATCCTGCAACACTATCCAATTCAGGATCGGCCACATTCTGTGAAAGTAAAGCAGCTTTGTCACGCTGATCAAAAAGATAGGCTTCGTCAAGATAATTTTTTTGTTGTGTCAGTTCAAAAAGCTCGAGGCTTACATTGATCGGCTTATTATGCATGCCGGGCTTTATTCTTTCAAGGAATAAACGGGATTCATCTGAATTATAATTCTTTTCAATAAAATCGGAAAGTTCAAATGCTGATTGATAGGCGTTCAACGCAGCTTCAAGGGCCTTCCTGTTCTTATCCTTCTGTATTTTTTCAAATGCTGCAGCCTTGGCGACAAGCGCATCGTAAAGGTTAACGAATGAAATGTTGCCATTGTACTGGTTTGGATTTTCGTAAATATTACCATTGTTAAAATCGCTATCAAATTGCAGGATCGCCTGCTGGTATTGTTGTATAGCCTCATAATACCTGCCCTGCTTATTGAGTTGATCGCCGTTAAATTTTAGCAGAAGCCCGAATGGAATATTTTTTCGCCCATTATTCAGTAAAAAATTGGCATCAATTGCTTTCTGGTAATAAAGATTTACCGAATCTGTTTCGTTCGTTGCAGCAAATGCCCTTGCATAGTTATACCAAAGACCAATATTCTTTTTATCATTATCATAGTTCACTTTCCGGAAATACCCGATCGCAGCAGATGGATCATCGAGATGAAAATGAATAATTCCGAGATTGTAAAATATTTCATTGCTGTGATCCTTGTCGGGTACGATGCTATCGTATACTTGTTTCGCCTGCTCAAACTCTTCCAGCCGGGTTAGGAGGTAACCGATCTTCAATTTGTCATCTACCAGCATAGCTGTCGCCGGTGGCGACAAAGCAATAGATTTTTCTAAATAAACTTTTGCCTGCCGGTAATCGCCTGCCTCTTCATGTATCATGGCAAGGCGACTATAAAGGACTGAAGCTCCATCAATATCCTGCCCCAGAGTATCATTCGGGGCTTGCTCATATTTATCATGTACCTGTTCCGCTTTTTTATAATAGATCAGCGCGGAATCAAATGAATCATGGTCATGGTACATGCGGGCTGTAAACAGGTATGGTTTGAAGAGAAATGAATCGGCAATGGCAGGCAACTGCTTTTTTTTCTCGAGGGCAGCGCGGTAATCATTTTGTGCAGCATCCATACTATCCAGGTAATAATGAATAGTAGCCGTTCGGAGATGTATAAAAAATGCCAGTGAATCATAACCAGCTTCGAGGACAGGCCTCAGCAATTGATTAAAATCTTTTAGTGCAACAAGAAAAAGTTGACTGGCCCTGGTGCGCGCCGATTGATCACCCGATCGTACGAAAATTGTTTCGGCTTGCTGGTAAACCTTGTCCGCAGACTCGTATCCACGCAACAGGGTAGCATGATCATGGTGGGAAATGTCCTGGGAAAAACATATCACCAGCAGTCCACCCAATAAAATGGATAAAATCGGTCTTGTCATGAAAGAGGTGGCTCTGTGAGCTTACCAAATTTAGCAGATGAAAGTTAAATTCGCAACGGGGCATAGGCCATCTTAAAAACGGGCTGTTTCCAGGAGCACAAAGAGTACAAAGAGCACGAAGTTTACACAAAGGCCACAAAGTTTTTACCGTTCTATCAGCTCTTCGTGACCTTTGTGATTCTTACTGTTCTTCGTGCTCCCATGGTTTTTGACACATCCTTTTACCTGTTGCCATAAGAATTACATTAAAAATGATACTTTGCGGCCCGGATGGTAACCATGACTCGTGTTCAACGAATCACAGCAAAGTAACCTATTAAAGCGTATCACATGACCAGGATCGGATTGATCAAAGAAGGAAAAACACCTGCAGATAACCGCGTAGCACTGACACCCGCCCAATGCAAGTGGGTACACAAAAATTCTTCTTCCATCAGGATCGTCGTGCAATCCTCTCCGCATCGCAGCTTTGCAGACCGCGAATATCTCAACGCCGGGGCTGAAGTAAAGGATGATATCAGTGATTGTGATATCCTGTTAGGCATTAAAGAAGTACCGGTCGACCAGCTGATTCCGGGCAAAACTTACCTGTTTTTTTCTCATACAAAGAAAAAACAACCGCATAACCGCAAAATGCTGCAAACAATTCTTGATCGAAAGATCACATTGATCGATTATGAATGCCTGGAGCATGACGACGGGCAGCGGATCATTGGTTTTGGTTTCTTTGCTGGCGTGGTGGGCGCTCATAATGGTATTATGGGATATGGCCATCGCACAGGTTTGTACAACCTTGAACGGGTCTATAAACAACGAAGCTTCCGGGAATTGATCCATACCTATTTCGGCCTCCGACTGCCCAATGTCAAGATCGCAGTAACCGGTTCGGGGCGGGTAGCTCATGGTATACTGGAGATCATGAACCTGATGGGAATTCATGAAGTGGAACCGGATGATTATCTCAAACGCCGGTTTTCATATCCTGTCTATACACAACTGAAAGGAACTGATCTGTACCGGCATCGCAAAACAGGACAATATAACCGCGAAGATTTTCATGACCACCCGGAGGAATATGAATGTAAGTTTTTGCCCTATGCCGCCCAGACCGATATCCTGATGAATGGTGTATTCTGGGATAAGGATGTGCCACGTTTATTCGAAAAGAAAGATATTGCTTCAGACGATTTCATTATCCAAACCATTGCCGATATCACCGACGATGCAAATGGTTCCGTACCGATCAATATGGGTGATCAAACCATTGAAGAGCCTTTTTATGGCGTTGATAGAAATACTTTAGAAAAAACAGTTCCTTATGTCAAAAATTCTATCGATATAATGGCGGTGGGTAATCTTCCCAACGAACTACCGCGTGATGCTTCACGATATTTTGGAGAGCAGTTAATTAAATATGTACTGGAAGACCTGGTTGGCAATGGATCAGTGATACTCGACCGTGCGACGATTGCGAAAGATGGAAAACTGACCTCGCATTTTGAGTATTTGAAAGATTATGTAGGATGATTTTAAATTTTAAATTTTAGATTTTAAATGGGTCGTCCGAAAAATGAAAGACCTGCAGCTTATAGATTGCAACATCTGACATTTGGCATCTAAAATCTAAAATTATAAATACAGATAGTACTCTTTCAGCAAATCAACAAACTCTTCTGTGTATTGCTCCTGGTCATTTCGGATCGCTATTTCTTCAACAAGAGCTTCACCTTTTCCACTTGTGCCGATATGGCCAGCAACCATAATACGGAAATGATCATGTTTTGTGGATGGTTTGACCAATACTTTACGGGTGATCATCATACCATGATTATAAAAAAGATACTCTGCTTCATGCTGGCGTTTAGCCGGAAGCAACAGGTAAAATTGTCCATTGGGACTTAATACGCCACCGATGATCGAAAGCAGCTCATCGAGCGATAGACCTGCCGAATGATGCGCCTGGTTTTTTTTCAGGTCTGGTGATTCCAGTTCGTTTTCGTAAAAGGGAGGGTTGCTTACGATAATATCATATTCTTTACCCAATACATAGGCCATATCTTTTGCATCACCCTGGATCACGAACAGGTTATCATGCCAGGGAGATGAAGCCATATTCTGTTGCGCCTGTTCAAATGCATCTTCATCCAGCTCGATCGCATCGATCTCTGCGCTGACCTGCTGCGCGACCATAAGACTTAACAATCCTGTACCCGTACCAATATCAAGTATATGATTGATTCCCGGGCTGCCTGGCTGCCCGACTGCCAACTGCCGGACTGATCTTGCTGTCCAGGCTCCAAACAAACATGCATCCGTTGTCACCTTCATTGCAGCGCGGTCCTGGTTAACGATAAATTGTTTGAACTTAAAATATGAATTCGACATTTATTGAATTTGAATCAATCTTCCTGTAATTGATAAATCGAAAGTTGAAGATCGAAAATCGAAAATGGCTGCAGTTCCAAATTTGAAAGGCGAATTTTAAACGGCTGCTTATTTTCGATTTTCGATCTTCGACTTTCGATTTCACATTACCAGCTCGCACGTGCAGACGCACTTACCGATAGATCAGCAAAGTCGCCTTCGAGATATTTGTAATAACCCGTTATCGCGATCATCGCGGCATTATCTGTACAGTATTCGAATGCAGGAATAAATGTATTCCAGCCATTTTGCTCACCCATTTGTGTAAACGCTTTACGTAATCCACTATTGGCAGAAACACCTCCCGCCAGGCAGAGATCTTTAATATCGGTTTGTACCGCTGCTTTTTTCAATTTATTCAATAAGATGGAAATGATACGGTCCTGTATCGATGCACAGATATCAGCGATATTTTCTTCGATGAATTTTTTCTTTTCTTCTTCTGTCGCCGTAAACTCTTCTTTAAATTGATTACTCCTGCCTGCATTTTGCAGGAAATAAAGGATGGATGTTTTTAGCCCGCTAAAACTAAAATTCAGTCCTGGTATCTGCGGTTCAGGAAATCTGAATCGTTTCGGATATCCCTGCTGTGCGTATTTATCGATGAGTGGCCCACCCGGATAGGGGAGACCGAGAAGTTTTGCAGATTTATCGAATGCTTCGCCTGCTGCATCATCGATCGTTTCACCAATAACAGTCAATTGAGATGGTGATTCGCATCGCACGATTTGTGTATGTCCACCACTTACAGTCAGGCATAAAAAAGGAAATCGTGGTTTAGGGTCAGCAATGAGATTGGCCAGTACATGGGCCTGCATGTGATGTACGGCAATCAACGGTTTATTTAATGAAAGCGAGAGAGACTTTGCAAATTCCGAGCCTACCAGCAATGAACCAATAAGACCCGGAGACTGTGTAAACGCGATCGCATCGACAGTAGAAAGTTCACAATTGGCTGTTTGCAGGGCTGCCTGCACTACGGGAACTATATTCTGTATATGTGCACGCGATGCCAACTCAGGTACAACGCCGCCATATCGTTCATGAACTTTTTGGTTGGCTATAAAATTGGAAAGTATCCTGCCATCGGTGCAAACGGCTGCAGAAGTTTCGTCACAGGAAGATTCGATAGCAAGAACAGTAACGGGCATCAATAATTTTCGCTCAAAGGTAACGAAGCTTCAGAATTTTCGCTGTTGTACCTATCATGCAGATCGAAGCAGTGGGAAATGGTTCATATTCCACGTATACCCGCGCGCCATCCAGCAGTGTTACACCCTCGGGAAATTGAACGGGTTCCAGTTTGGAGCCATCGTCGAATACGATCACCCATCCACATCCATCGAGCATGCCGGTATAATTCTCCAGTGTAGCATGTGCTGTTTTTGTATTCTCTTTTTCACAGGAAGAAACGGCCAGTACCATCAGCGCCAGTATCATTATTGCCAGGGTCTTTTTCATACTATCATTTTTTAAACCTGACAACCGGTTGAAAAAAAACGTTGCTCATTTGCTGCGAATTGCAACCACGGGATCCATTTTTGAGGCTTTATAGGCGGGAATAAAGCCGGCAAGTATGCCTACTATCACACAAATAACAATGGCGAGGCCCATATAGTAGGTGGATATAAATACAGGGAAATCAAGTGCATTGGTGAGTATCTGCGTCAGCAGGAATACCAATGTAAGACCGATCAGGCCACCGATGATACAGAGAAATGCGGACTCCAGTAAAAATTCTGTTAAGATGATATGGTTCTTGGCGCCAATTGCTTTTTTCAAACCGATCTGATTGGTACGTTCACGCACTGAAACAAACATGATATTGGCAACACCAAACATACCTACGATGAGCGACAATGCGGCAATGGACCAGCCGCCGATATTCAGACTTACAAATGCTTCACTGATCGAATCGCTGATATCATTGATATCATTGAGTGCAAAATCATCATCCTTGATGGGACTGAGCTTGCGCACGGCGCGCATTGTTCCGGTCAATTCATCCTTCAATACTTTACTGCTAAGATTATCCTGGCCCTGGACCATGATCAATGGATCTGCACGCCGCTCATTCATAAAAGTGCGGGCGAATTGATAAGGGATGATCAGGCTCTGGTCAAATGCCCAGCCGCCGATCATTTGTTTGCCCTGTTTTTTAATAACGCCGATGATCCTTGCTTTTTTATTACGTACAACTATTTCCTTATCGACGGCCAGTTCCGCTTCGCCAAACAATTTTTCTGCTATCTCATTGCCCGCAACAACAAAGGATAATCCCCTGTCGAATTCATTCTCGGCAAAATAACGGCCATAGCTGATATCGAAAGGTTGTATATTATCAAAGTCCTGTGATACGCCGTAGAGATTTACATTCGAAAGTATGCTGCCTTTGTACTCTATGTTATCAGAAGCAGAAAGATTAAAGGCAACATATTTGGCGCTGGCAGTGCGTTGCCTGATCTCCTTTACCTCTTCATATTTGGGAGAAGGCCGGTTCACATATTTCCACCAGGGATAATCATCACTTTCTTCCCATACCCATTTATCGACATAGATTGTATTGGTGCCGAGCGACTGGATTTCGTTGCGGATATTTTGCTCCAGGCTGTTGACGGTTGCCAGTACGCCAATGATGCAGAAGATACCAATGGTTACGCCAAACAACGACAGGAATGTGCGAAGTTTATTCTTCCACAATTCCTGCAGCGCCATGCTAAAACTGCTTGTGATGATCTCGATTGTGCGGCGAAACATGTACGAATTTAAGAATTTAAAAGAAAGCTACGAGCTACGAGCTAAGCGCACTAGCTCGCAGCTCACAGCTATTTTCTGTGAAATTTATCAATATAAGCTGCCAATTCGAACAGAGGCAAAGTACCATCAAGATCCTCCTTCTTCACAGGCATATCATGAAAATCATAGCTGCGCACTTTGGTGGCACAATCATATTCTCCGAGGAGATTGTCCAGCAATAACAAACCTCCATACGCTACATGATTGTAATTATCCTCGGTAATGCCTTTTACATAAACGATAATATCCAGTTTGTCTTTTTCAACAAGTGGAAAGAATCTCATTTGTGACGGATCCAATTGAAGCGGACCCGCCTGCACTTTTACACCTGTCAGCTGTTCCTTTGTCAGTCGCTGTCTGAATGCAATGAACTTCCATCCATCGATTTTTGGCGCTTTGGCAACGATTGAATCGACGAGGGGAAATAATTCTTTGACCCCATCGGCCGAAATGGTCATATTGATGATGCCATTATTGGGTAATTCCAGTTCAATAGCCAAACCACGCCTGATCTTTTTTACCCGGTCTAATAATTCAGCCAGGTATTTTTCCGGGTCAGATTCAAACCCACGTAATCTTTTTTGATTTTCATGGAACCATTTCCAGAAATTATCGATGGCATCGGCTTTTTTGAAAAATAACATGGCAGAAGGCGTATGGTGATTGGCTTTGGCTGCAACAATACCTGTAAAAAGGATGATAAATGGAATGAATATGAATAGTCGGAAATTCATACGGTAAAGGTACAGGTTGCAATAAAAATCGAAAGTTAAAAGTCGAAAATCGAAAGTAGGGGAGCAGGTTGAAGGTCGAAGAGTTTTTAGAACACGGATGACACGGATTGGGCGGATTTGCACGGATTTTTTTATGCTGCGACATTCATTTATTATTCGTTACAGCCAATTTGTTGAATTAAATTATTAATGATGCGGTTTTTAGCAACTGCCGAATCCAGCAGGCTGTTGCGATAAAAATCAGTGGGAATCCGTCTAATCCGTGTCATCCGTGTTCCTATCTTCTTTGAAAAGCGAGTATTTTATAAGTAGTACCAATGATAAGCTGGCCCTGCTCGTTGAAGCTATAATGCTGGACGTCTAAATTATTCCTGAACAGGTTGCCCCAACTGGTTTCACCCGCATCGGTTATCATGATCATGTCGATACTCAGATCGCCGTCCAGTGTAGTTGAATAATTACCCGAAAATTGATTGCTGGGTGTTCTGCCGGAAAAAGATCCTTTGGTCAAATTTGATAGTTCAAAACTGATCTCTACGTCCTTAACAATGTTAGCAGGTTTGGTTTCAATGATACCCATTGCCCGGTCTGTTACCTGGACCATTCGCCAGTTGCCAACGAGTGCACGGGGTGAAGAGTCTGAATCTTTTTTGCAGGAAGCGAATAAAACTCCTAACAATAGTAAACAAAGCAAATAACGGCGCATAATGTGTGGTTTTTAGGCTGACAGCGGATAAAAGAAAAACGTTGCTTGCCTTAGAGTCTTACAAATGTCAGGGTTTTATGTACCGTAACAATGACCAATGTATTTTGGTCCTGAAAACGATAGGATTGCGCATCCCTGATATGGTCCACAAACTGGCGTCCCCAATCTGGTTCTCCTACTTTGGTCATGGACATATAAGGAACGGCCAGGGAACGGTTGGCACCGATGGTATAGCGACCTTCAGAAATCGTGTTAACGGGTGTTTTACCGGTAAAAATACCAGAACGATCAAAATTGATATCCACCTCGCCCACCACTGAAGCTGGTTTTGTAGTGAAGTTGCCACTGGCATTGTCCTGTGCAATTTTCATTCTCCACGGGCCGGGCAGGGAAGCGTAGGTATTATCAGATTGACAACCGGAAAAGGCCAGCGTTGCAATAAGGAGGGCAAAAAAGATCCGTTTCATGGCAGTAAGTTTTTTACAACGACAGTTCAAAATATAAAAAAGCTGCAAGAATAGAACACGGACGGATAGACGGATTTTCACGGATATAATTAGCAATTTTAATTTGTTTAAAAATATCTGTGCCGATCCGTCTATCCGTGTCATCCGTGTTCTACCTTTGCGCGCTCTACTTTTAATAACATGAAGTATCACAACGAAATACGACGTCGTCGCACTTTTGCTATCATCAGTCACCCCGATGCGGGGAAAACGACCCTGACGGAGAAATTCCTGCTGTTTGGTGGGGCTATACAGGTGGCCGGCGCCGTAAAAAGCAATAAGATCAAGAAACATGCGACCAGTGACTTCATGGAGATCGAGCGGCAGAGAGGTATCTCGGTAGCGACTTCGGTAATGAGTTTTGAATACAACGGTATTTTGATCAACCTGCTGGATACACCCGGTCACAAGGATTTCGCGGAAGATACTTATCGTACGCTCACGGCAGTTGACAGCGTGATCCTGGTAGTGGACAGTGTAAATGGGGTAGAGGAGCAGACCAGGCGATTGATGGAAGTATGCCGTATGCGCGATACACCGGTGATCGTTTTCATCAACAAAATGGACCGCGACGGTAAGAACCGTTTCGATATACTCGAAGAGATAGAAAAAGAATTAAGCATATCCCTTCACCCGATGACCTGGCCGATCAATAGCGGTAAGGAATTTAAAGGTGTATATAACCTGCATAAAAAGGATCTCCTGCTATTCACTGCCAATACAAAAGCAACGGAAGACGATAGTATTTCCATTGCGGATCTTTCCGATCCTGTATTGGACCAGAAACTCGGGGAAAAAGATGCAGCGCAATTAAGAGAAGACGTTGAACTCGTAGATGGCGTGCATGGCGAATTAAATGTAGATGATTATCTCGCAGGAAAGGTAGCGCCGGTATTCTTTGGCAGTGCCATTAACAATTTTGGTGTAAAAGAAATGTTGGATACTTTCATCCGTATCGCTCCAACGCCACGCAGCCGCGAAACGACCAGGAGACCGGTCGATGTGGAAGAAGACAAACTCAGTGGATTTGTTTTCAAGATACACGCCAACCTCGATCCCAAACACCGCGACAGGATCGCTTTTCTTCGTGTTTGTTCAGGCAGGTTCGAGCGAAATAAATATTTTCATCACGTCAGGCTCGATAAGGATGTACGTTTCAGTAACCCTTACAGTTTCATGGCGCGTGATAAAAGTATTATCGAAGATGCTTATGCCGGTGATGTGGTAGGACTTTTCGATACAGGCAATTTCAAGATCGGCGATACACTCACCGAAGGAGAAGATTTTTATTTCACAGGTATTCCTTCTTTCTCTCCCGAGATATTCAAGGAAGTGGTGAATAAAGATCCAATGAAAACAAAACAACTTGAAAAAGGATTGATGCAATTGACCGACGAAGGTGTGGCGCAGTTGTTCACACAATTCGGTGGTAATAAAAAGATCATTGGTTGTGTGGGTGAACTTCAGTTTGAAGTAATCCAATATCGTCTCCTGCACGAATATGGTGCATCCGTAGTCTTTAATTCGCTTCCATTCTATAAAGCCTGCTGGCTGACCAGCAGCGATCCGAAGAAGCTGGAAGAATTTTCCCGTTTCAAACAGGCCAATATAGCTGCCGACAAAGATGGTCATATGGTCTATCTCGCGCAAAGCGAATGGTTCCTTAATACTGAAAGAACCAATAACCCCGCGATCGAGTTTCATTTTACGAGTGAGATACACAAAGAGACAGTATAATGTACGATGTCAGATGTACGATGTACGCCAGTCTGAAAATTGAAGAAGCTTTCTGGTGTCGAACAGTCGTACATCGTACATCTGACATCGTACATTTGTAGTATGTATCTCATAGAATCACCTCGTCTCTGCGTTCGACATCTCACCATGGGTGACCTTGATGATTTTTATAAGCTCAACAGCGATCCTGACGTTGTCCGTTATATCCGTCCCGCAAAAACTTTTGCCGAAACGGAAATGTATCTGAAAGAGGTCATTGATAATTATACAAAATGGCCGTACAATATGCGGTTGGCATTGCTTGAAAAAGATACGGAACAGTTTGTAGGCTCTTTCGCTATCATACCGGTCTATGATACGGAAAATATACAGTTGGGATATTCATTATTCAAAGAATACTGGGGCAGGGGATATGCGACCGAGATATTAAAAGCCGGGCTTCACTATGCATTTAATGACCTGGCACTGCCTGAAGTATATGCGATCACCGAAACTGGTAATACTGCTTCACAAAAAGTGTTATTGAAGAATGGATTTGCCTTTGAAAAAGAATTTACGCCTAAAGGCGGCAATAAGGTTTTGAATATGTACAGGAAGAAGGCTGTTGCACTACTGTGATACAGATGTATAATCAATGTAATTCATCCATTCAGCGTAATCTGCGATCACATTTTCGATTTTGAACTTTCGACCTTCGATTTTTCTTACCTGAATCTTTTCTGTAAAATATACTCATCCGTCACCGTTCCGTTTGTTCTCCATATACGGATGGTATTATCAGGCTGCATGGAAAGATTATAGGTGCCATTGAGAATAAGTGTCCAGTCGAAATCGGCGGTCCATGCACAGGAATCTACAAATGAAATCGAGTTTTCTGAAGTTGTATATGAACCGCGGCAGATAGCCGGGTATTTTTGAATATTGCTTTGTCCCTCAAAACTTGTTTCGCTGAGCGAGATAGTAACGCGGGCTGTATCGCTCATACCGGTACGGTTAAAACTGCCGCTATAACTGCCCTGCAGATCGGGGCCTGTTTCCGAATCCCTGTTTTTCTGGCAGGAAATTATCGTAATCATAGCGAGAGCAATATATAATACGGATTTCATGCTATGGATTAGATCAAAATCTATGCTAGAGTAAAAATCGAAAATCGAAGGTCGAAAATCGAAAGTGGGAGCAATACCCTGAAGGTTGAATATCAGCTTTCCGACGGGGCTATTTTCGATTTTTGATCTTCGATTTTCGATTTTCAGAATTTAGCGGTAACGCCAGTGTAATTATGCGGGCTGATACTTTTTAATTCCTTTTTAATCTCGTTATCGACTTTCAGGGTGTCGATAAAAGCGTGGATAGATTTTTTGTCGATAGAATTATTTCCCCGGGTCAGCTCCTTCAGGGCTTCGTAAGGCTGGGGATAATTTTCCCGGCGAAGGATGGTTTGAATGGCTTCAGAAACCACCGCCCAGTTATTTTCAAGATCATTCTGGATACGGGCTTCATTGATCACGAGTTTGCCCAGGCCCTTTTCGATCGATTTGAATGCAATGATCGTATGAGCAAAGGGAACACCAATATTCCGTAATACTGTTGAATCGGTCAGGTCTCTTTGCAAACGGGATACGGGAAGTTTTGAGGCAAGATGTTCAAACACCGCATTGGCCATACCAAAATTGCCTTCTGCATTTTCGAAATCGATCGGGTTCACTTTATGCGGCATAGCGGAAGAACCTACTTCTCCTTTTTTCAATTTTTGTTTGAAATAATCCATGGAGATATAGGTCCATATATCACGACAAAAATCAACAAGGATATTGTTGATCCGTTTCATGCAATCGAAATGTGCGGCCAGGTTATCGTAATGTTCGATCTGTGTTGTAAACTGTTGACGCGTCAGACCGATATTGTCCATGAATTCGTTTCCTACTTTGATCCAGTCAGTCTTTGGAAAAGCAACAAGGTGTGCATTGAAGTTGCCGGTTGCTCCACCGAATTTGCCGGTGAAGGGAATGCCAATAAACTGCTCGATCTGATTCTGTATTCGTTCTACAAAGACCATGATCTCTTTTCCCACAGTCGTCGGACTGGCCGGTTGACCATGCGTATGTGCCAGCATCGGTATATTCTTCCATTCTTTTGCCAGCAGTTTTAATTGCGTATTGAGATTGAGTAGAGAGGGGAGATATTCATATTCGATCGCATGTTTCCACAACAGGGGGATCGCCGTATTATTGATATCCTGCGAAGTGAGGCCGAAATGGATCCATTCCTTGACGGTCTTTCCTGAATTCTTTTCCAGTTCATTTTTCAGGAAATATTCGACTGCTTTTACATCATGATTGGTAATGAATTCGATCTGTTTGATCTCCTGCGCGTCTTCAAGACCAAAATCTTCATGGAGCTTTTGCAGGTGTTTGATCGTTTTATTAGAGAGCGTGACAAATTTTTTTCTTTCCAGGAACAGAAGATATTCGATCTCGATCAGGACCCGGTATTTCATCAGGGCATATTCCGAAAAATAGGCATCCAGGTGTTGAACCTGCTTCCTGTAGCGCCCGTCGATGGCCGATAATGCTGTAAGTGCTGTTAATTCCATAGTATCAGTTGTCGGGTGCCAGTTGTCGGTTGTCAGATGTCCTAAGAACTGCGACTGCCAGACTGCAGACTGTTCGACTGCAAGGCTGAATCCCTACCTTTGCTGCCGCAAAAATAGTTGAATTGAAGAAGATTCGGGTTGGCATTGTCAATTACCTTAATACAAAACCCTTACTATATGGGTTGCAGCTTCCGCCAATAAATGAAAAGATTGAATTGGTTGGCGCTTATCCTGCAAAGCTTTCGCAGATGCTCAAAGATGGTGAGATCGATCTGGGCTTGATCCCTGTCGCTTCCATTCCGCAATTGCCTTCTTATCATATCGTCGGCAATCATTGTATCGCGGCTGAAGGTGAAATTGCTTCTGTTTGTTTATTCAGCGAAGTGCCGATCGACCAGATCAAAAAAGTATATCTCGATTACCAGAGCCGTTCATCAGTGGCTTTATTAAAATGGTTGATGAAGGAATATTGGGGAATCAACCCGGAGATCATTGAAGCGGAAAATGATGAGTACCGTTCGCAGATAAAAGATATGACAGCCGGATTGGTGATTGGCGACCGGGCGTTGGAACAACGTAAGCTGTCGACATTCATATACGATCTTGGATCGGAGTGGAGAGCGATTACGGGTCTGCCATTCGTCTTTGCTGCATGGGTCAGCACCCAGCCCCTATCCCAGGATTTTATTGATGAATTCGATAAGGCAAATTCAATCGGTTTGAATCATATCGACAGGATCGTGGCCGAGACTGATTTCAATCTTTATGATCTCGCGAAATACTACAAACTTCACCTCAGTTATACCCTGGATGACCGCAAAAGAAAGGGGATGGAGCTTTTTCTCGCCCACTTGCAAGTTGGCGCTCCTGTAAAATCAAAATAAAACGGCGTAATTGTAAAGTTATAGGAGCACAAAGATCATGAAGCTCACACAAAGGCCACAAGGTTTTCACTGCTTTTATCAGCCCTTTGTGGCCGTCGTGGTTCCTGGTGTTCTTTGTGTTCCTGAAATTGCAACTCGCTCATTTAGCACATATTGTAGAAGATATCTTTCCCAATACTTTCATTTCGGTATGGCGTCGAATTAATGTCCTAATTACTTCCATGTTCGGACTACGTTTATTACTTTTAGGTGTTTCAACGGTTTCGAAAAGCCACCACCACACTAACTGAGATTGATGAGATATCTTCCGTTCCTTACGCGGGTATTGAGCCCTGTGCTGCGGTTACATTTGCCGAACCATTTTGCCGCACCCGGTAACCTTTTTTATAGGGTTGCTATTACTTTTTTGCTGTTTATTTTTTGCATAACTCCCGTCCTTTCTTTTTCTCGACAAATTCCCTGCAACAACTGGTTGAACACACCTTCCAACGATTCAAAAGTTACAGTCGGCGATCTCGACGTTGTTGGCGACAAAATAACCGTTGAAGCGATATTCAATATGGACGGCCCGGTAACCATGGGTGGTCCCGATGGTGGTAAGATTGTTTCAAAATATGCCTATTCGACCGAGATAAATTATTCTTTAAGTCCCAATGGTTGTGAAATAACTACGGCCAATAACGGGCACGTATCGTTAATGGTTTGTCCTGCCGCACGAAATAAGACCTATCATGCTGCAATGGTTTACGATGGCGCTACATTAAAATTTTACCGGAATGGTTTCCTGATGGCGCAGACTGCCTGCAAGGGTAATCTCATGAACAACGATCTGTTGACAACATTTGGCCAGTTGGCGGGACCTGTCTCTGGTACTGCGCCTCACCCGGCAAAACAATTTGCCGGCCGCATGAATGAAGTGCGGATATGGAATGTAGCGCGGACGCAGAGCGAGATACAGGCTTATATGTATTCTTCCTTGCCTTCATCCAATGAAACTGGTCTCCTGGGTTATTATCAATTCGATGGGTTGACCAACCGGCAGGGTAACCCGGCCTTCGATTGTACATTGGTGAATGGTGCCTCAATCAACCAGGTCAACCCTAACTGCACATTTATCCCTGATTCCTGTGCTGTTCCCCCGGCATGTAATTCATGGTTGAACCTGCCTTCACAACCTTCTTATGTAAATGTCGGCGACCTGGATATTGCCGGCGATAAACTGACAGTAGAAGCACAGATCAATATAAAGGGATTTCCGCCAGGTGGCAGTATCCTTGGTCTTGATGTCGTTTCAAAACATAGCGACTTCGGCAATGTCAATTACCTGCTAAGAGCCAGTCATGCGGAAATATCAACTACAAACGGATTTTTCTCCACTCCAATGGCTTGTGGTATGGAAATGAATAAGACCTATCATATTGCAATGGTCTATGACGGAGCATCATTGAAATATTACCGCAATGGATTCCTGATGGGGCAGACAGCGTGTACGGGAAATATGTCACAAAACGATCTTGCTACAGGCATCGGTTTTATAACAAGCACGATCGGTCCTGAAAACATGATCGGTTACGTCAACGAGGTACGAATATGGAATGTCGCAAGATCGCAAGCCCAGGTAAGAAGATATATGAATTCCTCTCTGCCCGATCCCGCTACCCAGTCAGGTCTTCGTGGTTATTACAGGTTTGACGATCTGCTAAACAAGCAAGGCAATGCTACCTTTAATGGTACGCTTGTAGGTGCTGCTGTTATTGACCAGGTCAATCCCGAATGTACATTCGAAGCTGATACCTGCGCTACTCCTCCAACAGGACAGGTTATTATAAACGATTATACCGAAGTACTGGACATCGATAACTGTAACAATATAACAGTTGCCGATGGCAGGAAATTTAATGTGGGCGATACCATTTTGATCATCCAGATGAAAGGAGCGGTTATTGATAGTGCTAATTCGGCTGCATTTGGAAACATTACCGATTATAAAAACGCCGGCAATTACCAATTCAATTATATAAAAAAGAAAGCTGGTAATGTATTGCATTTATTGAATGTGATCACGCGACCGTTCGATGTAGATGAAGGTAAGGTACAGGTGGTCAGGGTTCCTTTTTTTACCGACTATATCGTTACCGATCAATTGACTGCAGCGCCCTGGGATGGAAACAAAGGTGGTGTGCTTGCCTTTAATGTTCAGAACACTCTTACTCTTAATAATGATATCGATGTAAGCAACAAAGGTTTTCGTGGTGGTGTTGCAGTAAAAAATCCTTTTTTCAATTGCAATATCGACAGCTTCTATGTGGTGAACAATATTAGCATGAATGGAGCGAGAAAAGGAGAAGGTGTTTATTCCACGGTAAGGTTAAGTGGTCGTGGTAAACTTGCAAATGGTGGGGGTGGTGGTAATTCGGTGAATGCCGGTGGAGCAGGTGGCGGCAATGGCGGCTTTGGTGGAGAAGGAGGCAAACAATATGTTGGAATTACCTGCAATCCCAATTTTCCGAATGGCGGAGTGGGAGGAGCCCGCTTGAATTATAGCAATGCACAAAACAAAATATTTCTCGGTGGTGGTGGTGGTGCAGGTCATGGGGACGATGCTTTATTAAATAGCGGAGGTAATGGCGGAGGTATTGTCATTGTCAATGCGGGCACGATCGTTACCAATGGTTTTTCTATCAAAGCCGATGGACAAACACCAGCTCATATAAGTAGTGTTAATGACGATGGACGACCCGGTGGCGGAGCAGGTGGTACGGTTCTGCTTAATTACAATACTATTACCGGTACGATGCCTGTTTCGGTATCAGGTGGTAAAGGCGATAACTGCGTTGCCACGCCAGCAATGAATTTGCATGGACCTGGTGGCGGCGGTGGAGGCGGTGTTCTTTGGATCAATAAAGCTTCTATCAGTTCTTCGCTGATCGTAAATCATAGTGGTGGCCAGGGTGGTGTCAACCTGAATATTGGCAATAATAGCTGGGGCGCAACAGGTGGTGAAAATGGAAGGTTGGTAACTGATCTTGTTTTGCAGGTTGCAAACACTCCATATGTCGCTAATATCGATTCTGTAAAAATTGATACCACAATAATAAAATCCTGCAATAACATTTTTTTTGAACCGCTTACCTGGGTCAGAAATGATCCGATCGTTGAGTGGTATTGGGATCTTGGCGACAGTTCGTCCACTACTGCATTTGCCCTTTACTACCTTTTTGTCAAAACCGGTGATTACACTGTAAGATTGACCGTTACCGATGCCAATGGATGTAAAGACAGTGCAGCCGTTGATGTCGGTCATATGACCTTCAATAATTTCGATTTTATACATGACCAGGTTATCTGCGATCCCATGACAGTGAAGTTTACAGGGTCAGGCAGTAATTCAGGAAATCTTTACTGGAATTTTGGCGATGGCAACGATACACGAAACACAACCAGTCCAAGCCATACTTATTCAGCGCCGGGTAACTATACCATAAAATATTCAATGGGTGACCATCCCTGTATTGATACGATTACCAAATACATTACCATTAACCTTGAAGACGACGATGTAATTGCTACGAAAGACACGACTATCTGCGCCGGCACCACTGCGCAATTGCTTACCAAACGAGGTGTGGACCATTGCTGGTCGCCAACAACTTATTTAGATGACCCTTCCTCGCAAAATCCTGTAACGAAACCAGAACAGGATATAAAATATTATTACACGGCAAAAATTATAGGTGAGAGCCTGCTTGTGAACGGCGATTTTTCACAGGGTACCGCCGGAATAACTACCAAATATGGATTTACGCCCGCTAATACGAATGGAGGCCAGTATTTTGTAGGACCTAATCCGCAGGCATGGAATGCGGCATTTCCTGCCTGTACAGATCATACAACGGGCAATGGCAATATGATGATGTTAACGGGCTGGAATGGACCGACCAATTTATATGCCTGGCAACAGACAGTCACATTAACACCGTTTACCGATTATATCTTTTCTTTCTGGGTACAATCTTTTTCTGATCTTAACCCTGCACGTTTGCGAATTCGTTTCGACGACCAGTTTGTAGGCGTTCAAATGCAACCTTCAACAACCCCCTGCGAGTGGAAACAATTTTATACTACCTGGAACTCCGGTCCGCATACCTGGATAAATATCTCTCTCGTCAACGAGAACACCGGTGCTATCGGGAATGATTTTGCATTGGATGATATTTCTTTTGCACCGTATTTCGTGAAACGTGATTCGGTAACCATTACATTGGAAAGACCTGCTGTACGAATCGATAAGGATACAAGTATATGTGAAGGAACATCCGTACAACTTGTGGCATCGGGTGCACAGGATTATGAATGGACACCTGCAGATGGATTATCCGCAACGGATATACCAGACCCTGTAGCAAAACCAATTGTTCCTTCTGAATATATCGTTACAGGTACTACAACAAGAGGTTGTATCGCGAAGGATACGGTCAGCATTGATTTTTACGCAAAACCGAATACCACGGCGTCGGCTGATGCAACATTGATCTGTAAAAATGCCCCCGTGCGTTTACATGCCAGCGGTGGGTCCAGTTATGAATGGTCACCCGGCGAAACATTGAATGATCCTTTGATCGCTGATCCCATAGCTACTCCAACAGGTACGACCAAATACTATGTATTGGTGACGGATATAAATACCTGTGAGCATCTCGATTCTGTATTGGTAGAAATTCGTCCTGATGCGCTCTTTGCGGCGAATGGCAGCAACCCGGTTTGTAAAAATGATTCTGTAACGCTTACCGCCTCGGGAGGAAATACCTATAGCTGGCAACCTGCCGATGGATTAAGCAACACGACCATTGCCAATCCAAAAGCTTCGCCCGGTTTCAGCAGGGATTATACAGTGACGATCACGGAAGCAGTTTGTAACCAATCGGAAGATATCGTTGTTCATGTCGAGGTATTGCCTCTGCCTGAAATTGATGCAAGCAGTTCCAATGATATCGATTGTAGCACAAATCATAGCAATCTCAGTGCAACAGGCGGTCAACGTTATACATGGACGCCTGCCGGTACCCTGAGTAATGCCAATGCTCCTAATCCTGTCGCAACACCGGAAGTGACTACAAAATATTATGTGACTGGCAAGGATGATGCGTCGGGTTGTATCAACTATGATAGTATAATAGTAAAAGTAGAAAGGGTCAATAAAGGTGGATATCTCATGCCAAATGCATTTACACCAAATGGTGATGGACATAATGAATGTTATGGAATACAATTCTGGGGAGTTATTTATGAGCTTGAATTCAGCATTTTCAATCGTTGGGGTGAACGCGTATTCTTTACAAAAGATCCCGCTAAATGCTGGGACGGAACCTATAAAGGAGCGCGGCAGGCCGGCGGAACTTTTGTATATATGATCAAGGCCAAAACAAATTGCGATCCTGCTGTATTCAGGAGCGGGCATTTCACGTTAATCCGCTAAAGCTGTTGAATGTTGAAAGTTGAAGGTTGAACGTTCTGCTGGCAGAGATATTCATTACAGTGATAAAGTTTTCTGCTGTTTGAGCATTCAACATTCAACTTTCAACCTTAAACCTTGAATGCTTAAATTTGCGCCATGAAAAAAGCCCTTATCACCGGGATTACAGGCCAGGATGGTGCCTATCTTGCCGAATTGTTGCTGAAAAAAGGATATGAAGTGCATGGGATCAAGCGCCGGACCTCGTTGATCAATACACAGCGTGTGGACCATCTCTACCAGGATCCACACGAATCCAACCTGAAAATGATCCTGCATTATGGCGATCTGACCGATTCTACCAATATCATCCGCATTGTACAACAGGTTCAGCCTGACGAGATCTATAACCTGGGTGCGATGAGCCATGTACAGGTCAGTTTCGAAGAACCCGAATATGCGGCCAATACTGACGCCGTGGGCACTCTTCGTATCCTGGAAGCCGTTCGGATATTGGGATTGGAGAAAAAGACAAGGATTTACCAGGCATCTACTTCCGAACTCTATGGTAAGGTGCAGGAAGTGCCGCAGTCTGAAAAGACTCCTTTCTATCCACGTTCACCATATGGCGTAGCCAAACTCTATGGGTTCTGGATCACGGTCAACTACCGCGAAGCATACGGAATGTATGCCTGCAATGGTATTTTGTTCAACCACGAAAGCCCTCTCCGCGGCGAGACCTTTGTTACCCGCAAAATAACAAGAGGTGTGGCCGAGATCGCACTGGGATTAAAAAAGAAACTATGGCTTGGTAATCTCGATGCAAAACGCGATTGGGGGCATGCCCGTGACTATGTGGAAGCCATGTGGCTGATGCTTCAACAACAAGTTGCCGAAGATTTTGTTATTGCAACGGGGACTACAACAGCGGTACGGGATTTTGTAAAAATGGCCTTTGCTCATGCAGGAATACATGTTGAATTTGAAGGAAAAGATGAATCGGAAAGAGCAGTCGTGGCCGGCGTGGCAACACCGGATATCAAACTGAAAAAAGGCGACGTGGTAGTGGAAGTGGACAAACGATATTTCCGCCCTACCGAAGTCGACCTTCTTCTCGGCGATGCTACAAAGGCAAAAGAAAAACTTGGATGGGTGCCCAAATATGATCTCAATGAACTGGTAAAAGAAATGGTGATTGCGGATATCGAGAATTTCCGTAAAGATGTTTTACTGAAAGATTCGGGCTATCATACTTTAAGACAATACGAATAATGGAAAAGAACAGCAAGATATATGTGGCAGGGCATCGTGGAATGGTGGGCTCTGCTATTGTACGAAAACTGAAACAGGAAGGTTTCGAAAATATTATCACGCGCACTTCTTCTGAACTGGACCTGCGCAACCAGGCAGCAGTAGATGATTTTTTTTCGAAAGAACGACCCGCTTATGTTTTTCTCGCAGCAGCCAAGGTGGGAGGCATCCTTGCCAACAATACCTATCGTGCACAATTCATTTACGAGAACCTGATGATGGAATCCAATATCATTCATGCTTCTTATGTAAATGCAGTACAAAAATTGTTGTTCCTCGGCAGTTCCTGCATCTATCCAAAACTGGCGCCGCAACCGTTGAAAGAAGAATATCTTTTAACCGGTCTGCTCGAACCGACCAATGAGCCTTATGCCATTGCCAAGATCGCCGGTATCAAACTCTGTGAAGCATTCCGCGATCAGTATGAATGTAATTTTATTTCAGCCATGCCTACCAATCTCTATGGGCAGGGCGATAATTATCATTTGCAAAACTCGCATGTGATCCCTGCATTGCTTCGCAAGTTTCATGATGGTAAAGCGAATAATGCAAAAGCCGTTGAGATATGGGGGACGGGTACACCGCTTCGTGAATTCATGTATGTAGACGACCTGGCAAGCGCCTGTCTTTTCCTGATGCAGGAGTATAATGACAGGTTGTTTATGAATATTGGTACCGGTGAAGAAGTTACAATCCGTGAACTGGCCGAACTGGTGAAAGAAGTGACCGGTTTCAAAGGCTCGATCGAATTCGATAGCAGCAAACCCGATGGCACTCCACGAAAACTTATGGATAGCGAAAGACTGCATTCACTGGGATGGAAACATACTACTTCGTTGAAGGAAGGACTGGCGAAGGCGTACCAGTTTTTTCTGAAGGAGACAGAAAGTGATGTGAAGGTTAGAATGTAAAATCCAGAATTTAAAATCTAAAATATAAAACTGTAGCGGCAGGCTTCAATTCGCTTTTTTACCACAGAGAGCACAGAGAAGGCACAGAGGGCCACTGAGGTATTTTCTCTCTGCGATCTCTGTGCTCTCTGTGGTAAAATTCTTCGCAATAGAGATTTTGCATAGCAGTCAGGCAGTATCGAACTAAACTTTTACATTCTACATTTTAGATTCTATATTCTAAATTTAATACCATAGTCTGGCTCTCACCTTTCTTAACTGTTTCATTGTATTGTTACTGATCGGAGTTCTTTTTTCATTGCCCGGTATCTGCCATATTTCTTTCCACCCTTTAAAAAATCCTGCAAGATTAAAACCCGTTTCGCGCAGGTATTGTAATGACCACATGAACGCAGTGCTATAAAAATATCGCTTTGGTAAATACCGCCATGCTACCTTACTCTTATTCACCCACATCATTCTCAGTTTTTCCTTTTTCGGTTTGCGGCCATGTGGCGATTCTTTATGCAGCATGACGATCTTATCGCTATAAACTATCGTATAACCCGCGTCAATAATGCGATAACTCAGGTCATATTCTTCCATGCCATAAAAAAAATCTTCAGGGTAATCACCCAATCGTTCGATCACTTCGCGTTTTACGGCATGGGCGCCGCCTGCGTAGAAATAGGTTTCGAAGAATGATTTATCCTTGTATTCGTCGTATTGTTTATGAGGCAGGCCATTTACCTGCATTTGCAGCGTATCATAATAAAGCACTTTGAAAGAAACAATTGCTTTGGGCCGCTCTGTATTATTTGTTTCAAATTCCCGGAGCAGGTTCACCAGCGCATCTTTGTTTTGTAACACGGCATCATCATCGAGCATGATCAGGATATCGCCGGTTGCTTTTTTCAGAGCAAAATTGCGGCCACGTGCCACGCCGAGATTGCCCGGCGCATCATAATAACGAAAAGGGATTTGTCGGTTGTCGTTGATATAGTTTTTAACAGCCGTATAATCTTCAGCCGACGCATTGTTTACCACGATCACTTCATGCAACAACTCCGCTGCTTTTTCAAGCTGGCTGATGTTCTGCAGCAATTCGAGAGTGTCTGCCGGCCGGTTGTAAGTGATGATGATAAAGCTCAGGTGACTGTTCGGTGTCATTACTTAAATTTCTGAGGTGCCGGGTGTCCGGTGCCGGGTGTCAGTTGCTGCCTGTTGTCCGACACCTGACACCCAGCCCATGGCGCCTTGCTAAAGAATGTCCTTCACTAATTCTTTTCGTATAAAAATGGAATCAGCATATAGCGGTATTCCTGTTTTCCTGGAATTGACCTGGTCTGTAAAGCCCATGAACTTGAAACCGGCTTTTGTAAAATGATTATACAGGTCGTCGAATAACCACTGACCTTCATAAAAGGGTTCGAAGATGGATTCGATCAGCAAGACCGTAGCTTTTGCGATCGTTTTTTCACCACCGGCGATCACCTGCTTTTCATATCCCTGCACATCCATTTTGACCAGGATATTTTCTTTCAATAATTTATCGGCTAAAACATCATCCAATCTTCCCAGTTTGATCTTTTCTTTTTTTACAAAATGTGAATCGGGATACGAAGACTTATGCAGGTCTTCCATTTCGAGGATCGAAGAGCTCACAAAATTGTTGCTCACATTGATATCGGTCGTTCCCTCGGCATCACTTAATCCCATATTGAAAGTAGTGATATCGATATTTTTTGTGTTCTCTACCAGTTTGCTGTAACAGGCCGGGATTGGCTCAAAAGAATAAACTTTCCGGCCGGGGAGGATAGCATTGATCTCGTTGATGAACTGGCCTTCATTGGAACCAATATCGATAATGGTCTGTATGTTCAGTTTCTCGGCCCAGTTCTTTTCGGTGGTTGTCGGTATTAATTGATGAAGCGGCACCAGGTTGTATCCCAACGAATGAATTATTTTACTTAAAGGACGGCCAAGTCTCCTGAGCATATATCTTTGCTTAATTTTAAGCCGTAAAGTTAACATTTCGAAAGTTTTATGCTGAAATTATTTAAGCCTGTTATCTCGCTCTGGCGTCTCAATAAAAAGGTCGGGAATATGGGTATTGCCTATAAATTATTGCCCGCGGATTTCACTCCCGTCATGGATGCCGGTGTGCAGGTAAAAGGCGACCAGGTCAGTTTCAGCGCATACAATAAAACATATACAAAAAAACAGGTAGCGCTTTTTGGCAAGCACGGCGAGTTGTTACTGAAATTCATAAAATCAAAGAGTATTTCTTTTTCTACACCCGATGGAACACAGGAGGTCATATCTGTAAAAAGAGGCGGCCAGGAAACCCGTATCCATGCATCCAACTATGACAGCCTTAAAGTGATCGATGAAATATTCATTGACCAGCTATATGATTTTCATTCGCCGGGTCAATACGTGGTATGCGACGCAGGGATGAATATCGGTGCCGCCAGTCTCTATTTTGCAGGGTTTGATCATGTAGAAAAAGTATATGGATATGAACCCTTCCCCGATACTTACGCATTAGCTGTTTCCAACCTGGCGCTCAATCCTGGTTTCAGGAACAAGATTGAAGCCTTCCCGTATGGGTTAGGTGATAAAGAGCAGTCATCCGAAGTGCCGCAACCCGCAGATGGGTTTTTAGGAGGCACAACCAGTGGGTTTTTTATAAAAGAATTGCCTGCTGATCTCAAAACAAAGACGATCACCGTCCAGATCAAAAATGCCGGAGATGTTATTGGGGATATAAAAACAAAACACCCCGGGAAAAAGATCGTATTGAAACTTGATTGTGAAGGCGCCGAATACGAGATCATGGAAGAGTTGCGTAAAAGGAACCTGGTGAATGATGTTTCTGTATATATGATCGAATATCATTTTAAAGGAAAAAAACCATTGACGGATGTATTGCTGCAAAACGGTTTTACAGTATTGTCGCCTTACAATGAAGATGTCATTCCTTTCGGCATGTTGTATGCCTTTAAATGAAAATAACTGATGGCAGTTCCAAAAATAACAGTGGTTACACCTTCTTTTAACCAGGGCCGGTTTATCGAACAAACCATCAATTCAGTTATTTCACAACAATATCCCAACCTGGAATATATCATAATGGATGGTGGCAGTACGGATAATACTGTTGAGATACTAAAGAAATATGAAAAGTATATCAGTTACTGGCAAAGTCAAAAAGACAATGGCCAGGCGGCTGCGATCAATGAAGGATTTACAAGAGCTACAGGCGATATATTATGCTGGATCAATTCCGATGATATGTATATGCCGGGAGTGTTTGATAAAGTAGCGGGCTATTTCAATAATCCCGAACAACGGCGGATATTGTTTGGAAACTGTCAACACTTTCATGATGATAAATCCAAGACCCGTGGCAGTGATGTGGTAAAAAATTCCGCCAGGTATGATTTATCGCTTTGCGATTATGTGATCCAGCCATCTTCTTTCTGGAACAGGAAAGTATGGGAGCTCACAGGCCCATTAAATGAAGAACTGCATTTCACATTCGACTGGGACTGGTTTATCCGCGCGGAAAAAAAGGGAGTTGAATTTATGCCGGTACAGGATTACCTGTCCAGGTATCGTATTCATGATGCACATAAGAGCGGGAGTGGGGGCGGTCGAAGGGTGGAAGAACTTAAAAGGATCGTTGCTTTATATAATAATGAAAAGCTCGCGAAGGCTTTCAGTAAGTGGATGGATATATATGTAAAGAAAAATTTTATTTCTCAATCGATCGATAATGCGCAACGATTCGGGTTCGGTTTTCTGAATCAGATATTTCGTAGATTCTTTTTTTCGTCGCTGACTTCCAGGGAATATGAAAATATTATTGCTATGAAGTGATTTTGTTGCACAGAGGGCCGCAGAGAAGGCATAGAGGACCACAGAGATTCTCCGCGGCTCTCTGAGTTTGCTCTGCGGCCCTTTGTGCAACTAATTAGTTTTATTTTTTGCGGCAAACCACTTCTTCCCCGCAGCAGTTTTCATAAATGAATTCAATAACCTTTGGCGCAGTTGCCAGGCTTTTTGCTTCCAGCTCGTACCAATATGGGTTTCGTGGATATGCCTCACTTCTTTTAATCCCTTATGAAACTGAACATTACTGGCGCCGCCCGGTGCGAAATAAACCAGTGCGGCAGGGATAAATTTCGATTTTTCTTCCCGCATACGTACCAGCATATCATAGTCCATGGCGATCCTATAATGCGTATTGTACAGGCCGTATTTATCATAAACCTCTTTTTTGATAAACATCGTAGGATGGGCAACGGTACGCATGCCTCTCCATAATTTATCTTTTTCAAAAGCCACACCGCTCACTACGTCCATATCTCCGCGATGTTGTATATACTGGCTATGCACCCACATCAAATCTTTGTCTTCTATAAAATGATCCAGGACTGTTTTTATGGAATCGTTTTTAGTGTACCTGTCACCGGAGTTGAGCAGGTGAGTGATCTCGTATTTCGCATGTGTAATGCCTTTGTTGAATGCGTCAGCAATCCCTTTGTCTTTTTCATGTATCCACCGGCGGTAAGAAGGTTGGGGGTTATTCAATAGCCAGTTCAGTATTTCTTCATTCGTGGAGCCGTCAATGATCAAATGCTCATCAGGGGGGCGCGACTGCTCATCTACCGAACGGCAGGTCTCAACCAGCTCGGGCAGGTTGTTGAAACAAATGGTGATGACTGATAATGTCGGGTTCATTTAGAATCTGTCTGACTGTCGCCTTAAACACAGAGGACGCAGAGGAGGCGCAGAGAACACAGAGAACTCTCCGCGATCTCTGCGCCTCCTCTGTGTCCTCTGTGTTTAAATTGATCTAATTAAAAGTAGCGACAAAATAGTTAATTCAAATTTTATCTATTCTTTCTTTTACTTTTTTAACGATATTATTCCAATCGTAATATTCAAAAAACTCCTCACTGGTTGGCAAATTCATCTTCAGTGCATTTTGTACCTGCGCAGCAAATGCTTCCCAATCATTAGCCTCCACCAAAAATAATTTATCCTTTACTAACGGTATTATTTCATCATCGACCATATTACGGAAACAAACTGTATTCAAAGTATAGCTTAAAGCGTCGATATTCTTGGTCTGTACCCCTCCACCCGATAATACGGGATTGATAAATACATCAGCTCCTGCAAAATAATTTTCCATATCATCTACTTCACCGGCTCGGATAACAAGAGGGTGGTAGAATTTTTCAAGATATTGATAAGCGAGTTCTTTATTTCTTCCACATACAAGGACCTTTACCCTGGCATTTTGCTTTACCAGCATCGGTGCGATTCGTGAATAGATCGATTCCAGCGCTGAAGCATTGGGCGCGTAATCCAGGGTGCCGGCAAATAACAGGATCTTTTCATCGGTATGTATGCCATGTCTTTTCCTGATCACTTCTCCGGCTTTTTCTTTATCAGGCATTTCTTTTTTTTCAATGCCATAGGGAACGATCAAACATTTTTCAGTCCTGATATTAAAATAACGGATCGCATACTCTTTATCGGCCGTTGTTTTATATAATACAAGGTCTGCGTTCCGGTGCGCCCATCGTTCATAACGATAGAGCAATCGCCACCACCAATGACCTGCCTGGCGAAAACGTTCCGATTCTATATTGTGTGAATGAAGTATGATACGGGCGCCAGTCGCTTTTTTTGCCCGCAATGCTGCGATTGCATGATAAGGGTGTTCCAGCAGGATATGCGTTGGCTTTTCTTCCTTTGCGATGGATTTTATCTTGCTAATGACTACCGGATCGATAAACTGGCGCTTATTCACCGGTAATTTGCTGATCAGTTTATAAGAAAGCCCTGCGATCTCTTCATTGGTTATTGCACAAAGACAGGTGAGAGGAATCTGTTCGCCGAGATGTTGATTGAATAACGCGATACCTTTCTGGCCTCCAAACACAGGCGGCAACACTTTATACCACACTATGCTTAACAGTTTTTGAGCAGTGCTCATTAATTACCAGTTTTGTAATCTCTCAATTTGCAATATGCAATATGCAATAGGCAATAGGCAAAGAAACAATCCGCGGTATGTACAATTATTTCAGGCTGGTCCATTGCCAATTGCCCATTGCTTATTGCTTGTTGTGCACTCTCCATGCCATATACAATCCTCCAATCGTAATGATAAGAATAAGGAAGCAGGCGATATAAGAAAGCGTATTTCCTGTTTTATAAGCCGACGGTTCAAAAACAAAACGAATAGTATGTTTACCTGCAGGAACTGCCATTCCTCTCAAGGTATAATCAGCTCTTACGTATTCTGCTTTAGTGCCATCGATATAAGCATTCCAGCCATAGGGATAATATACTTCACTAAAGATGGCAAATTGCGGCGAAGCGGCATTCGTGCTATATTCTATTGCATCATTATCAAATTTTGTAAGCGTGATCGATGCAGCAGAATCCCATTGGAATGGCGATACCTTACCAGCTAAAGATTGTTCAAGCAGGGCCGTGTCTTTAAGATTGGTAACACCGAGTGATTGAAGATATTCTACTTCATCCCGCATCGGTTTGATCGTTTTCACGAACCATGCCGGCCCATAGGCCCTGTCATTGATCAGCACGGATTGTTTGCCTTGTTGGTCCGTAGTGATAACATATTTTGTATTCAGCATGTTCAGGATCTCCGGGTTGTCATAACCAAACAGGTATCTTGTTATGACATCATTATAGATCCTGATCTTGGCCGGGTGATAACCGCCCACTGCTCTATGAAAAGCTGAATAATGATAATCAGCCTGGCTGAATCGTTCAGGACTTTGACTAAAAACCCTGAAATGAGATTTATCAGCCAGCAACTGCTGGTCGATTGAGGTAGGAAGTATCTTGTGTTCACTGGTATCCTTGGTGCGATAACTATCTTCATTCAGATAATCCTTGTCAACTACCATCAGGTCTATTACAGTAATACAGGCCAGGATCGCAATAGCTACCACTGGTTTCAGCATATTCTTCATATACAGCCAGAAAGCTGCCAGTACAAGAATGGCAAAGACAATGGTGCGTATTACCTGTCCGCCAAACATGGATCTGCGTTCTTCTTTCAACCCGCGTACAATTAAATTACCTAACCCATTTTCCTGGTACTGGCTGATGATCTGTGCATCGAATTCTGCCTTGTAATCCATCATGAGATAAGCAAGAAGTAAGAAGACAGTCAGGCCACCAAGTGTAAACAATATCTTTTTAAAATCTTTCTTCAACAATTCACGGCTATTATCCCGGTAGAAGATCCATTGCAGGGATAGTACGGCCATCAATGGTAAGATGAACTGCACCATGACCATGTTGATGGAAGGTGCGCGGAACTTATCATACAAAGGAACGTTCTCGAACAGGAACAGGTTGAAACCAAGCAAATGCCGTCCCCATGCCATCATGATGGCCAGTACCGCTACGGCAAGCAAGGCCCATCGCAACGGTTTTTTATACAATACAAACCCGATCAATGCCAGGATACACACAATGGCGCCGGCATATAAAGGACCACCTGCTGTTGAATCCTGGTTGCCCCAGAATTTCGGCAAACTCGCGGAGAATTGCGATGCCTGGGCTTCCGGTATATTATTTTTTACAAGTATATCCGTGACGGCAGATTCTTCACTGAGCCTTGCCCGGCCATTTCCACCGAAAGCATTCGGCATTAACGTAGTCAGCGCTTCGCCTTTGCCCAGGCTATATGAAAATGCATAGGATGTATCCAGTCCTCCGGTATTTTTAACGGCATATACTGAATCACCTTTTATCTCAACGCTTTTTCCCCCGCGTATCGATGCTTTGGAATATTCGGGTATGACCAGTATAGATAATGCATTACCCATAACACCGATCAATGCAGCGATAACTGTAATGGCAACTGCCATTCCAAAATGTTTCCATTCTTTATTTCGTATCCAGGTGACGAGGTAAGCGACGCTGATCGCTGCGGCTATGATCACTGCATAATAACTGATCTGTGGATGATTGGCCTGTATCTGCAAATAAGTGCCAAGCGTTGTCAAGGCGAGCCCAAGCCAGTACCTTTTTTCATAGGTATTGATAATTCCAGCGAGCAATAGGGGCAGGTAAGCAATCGCAAACATCTTTGTCACGTGCCCCGCAGCAATGATGATCGGGTTATACGTGGCAAACCCATAAGCAAGCGCTCCAAATATTGCAGTAACAGGTCTTGCGCCGAGTGACAGGCATAAGATATAAAAACACAAACAGGCAAGAAAGAATTGGTTGATAGGTTGAGGAAGCCCGAGCGTCAGTATATCTGTTATTTTATAAAGAAAGCTCTTGCCTTCCATCACGATCATGAAATTGGGCATACCGCTGAAGGCGTTGGGATTCCAGAGCGGGTAATGACCATGCTGTTCCTTATAATCAAAGGCATTCTGTGCCATACCTCTCCAGCCATCGATATCTCCCTGGTTCAATTCATTTCCCTCTATGACAGGCTTTGCAAAAAACAGCGAAACGACCAGGAAAACAATTATGGCGATAAGGTGCGGTAAAATCTTGCTAAACAGACCTTTGTTCATAGATCATGGTATTATGGGTGACAAAGAAATGCTATTTTACACGAAATTCGCCTATGCGCTGGCTATTATTTTTGTCCCGTCTGGCCTTTATCTGCGGCTTCTGTTTTGTACTGGCATTCATCCCATGGACAAGCAACCAGGATATTGCCGCAACGATCATTATCATCGGTTTCGTGATCGGTGCCCTGGTCGTTCCGATCACATTGCTTTGTTATATTATCGTATTATTGATGCGAAGAAACCTCTCAGCCATTGTTCCGATATGGCTCGTCATCTGCAATATTCTTTTTTTAATTGCTTTATTGGTATATATAATCATCGAAAATGTTAAAAACAATAATCCGGTATAAACCGACACGGCTCTTTATCATCCTTGCAGGTTTTTTTATTGTCAATGCATTGATCGCAGAATTTATTGGTGTGAAGATATTTTCGCTGGAATCTACATTAGGGTTCAGCCCAATCGAGATAAAACTTTTTGGCAATAGTTATTCCTTTAATCTTACCTGTGGTGTATTGTTATGGCCGGTTGTATTTGTAATGACCGATATCATCAATGAATATTATGGACCAAAAGGAGTACGTTTCCTGAGCTGGCTGGCCATCGGGTTGATAGCCTATGGATTCATCATGATCTTTGGAGCAATGAAAACAGTGCCCAGTGGTTTCTGGATCACGAGCAAACAGGAGATCGGCATTGCCAATATGGACCAGGCCTATAATGGCATATTCGGGCAGGGATTGGGTATTATCATCGCATCGATGACTGCATTCCTCATAGGTCAGTTGGTCGATGTATTTGTTTTTCATAAGATCAAAAGAGTAACGGGTGAAAAAAAGATATGGTTAAGGGCTACCGGTTCTACATTGGTATCGCAACTGATTGACAGTTTCGTTGTACTGATGATCGCCTTTTATTTTTATCCCAAATGGGTGCCGGGGCAGGGGAGCCCATGGCCTTTTGACCAGGTGATCGCGATCTGTATCGTCAACTATATCTATAAATTTTCAATGGCAATTCTTCTTACACCGGTCATTTATCTTGTACATGGATGGATAGAAAGATATCTTGGGCATGAGCAGGCTGCGGAGATGAAAGCGGCAGCGATGAAGGAGGAATAGTCTTAAGTGTTAGGTTTTAAGTTTTAAATAGAAGAATATTACTTAACACTTAGCACCTAAAACTTAACACTTTTAATAAGTTTTGCAACAATCTTATCTATCGGAAGTGTTACCGTCTCTTCAGAAAATTCATTCCAATCGATCAACCGAAAAGTTTCCGTAGTTCCCGTTTTTTCATACACGGCCATCTGTTTTTCATCAAAATCAAAAGGCTTTTCACGTATCGGGGCTTTTATCTCTTCCAGCGCTTTTACGATATAATAAATAGAAATGATCTGGTGAGCGGGGTTGAATGCCGATACCTGGAAATAATCTGTTGTATATAGATGATCGCCGATCTCGACGTCGATATCTACTTCTTCTTTGAATTCGCGTTTCAGGCAATCTCTTGTTCCTTCACCAAACTCAAGACCACCACCCGGGAATTTCGTATAATAACCACCGCGTATCAGTTCATCGCTGACCAGCACCTGTTTTTTATCATTGATGAGCAGTCCATACACCCGCACATTAAAAAGATTCATGCGAAAGAATTAAATGATTTTTTTACGGAGAAATAACCAGCCGATCACGAGGGCGATGACCAACGACAGGAAAACGACGATATAAAATGCATAAGGAGAATTTTCGAATCCGCTTGGCACATTCATCCCGAATATACTTGCTATTAATACAGGAAATGTCAATACGATCGTGATCACGGCCAACCGTTTCAGCACCTGGTTCTGGTTATTGGCAATAAGACTGGCGAAAGCGTCGAGCGTACTGCTGAGAATATTTGCATAGATATTCGCCATTTCAAGCGCCTGGGAATTGTCAACGATCAGGTCATTGAGATACTCTTTTTCTTCATCATTCAGGCCCAGGAAATTGTTACGTTCCAGTTTCAGGAATACCAGTTCATTGGAACGAAGGGCGGTTACAAAATAGACCAGGCTTTTCTGGATACGCATCAGTTCCAGCAGGTGTTCGTTCTGGCTGGAGTCATATAATTTTTGTTCAAATACATTACGCCGCTGGTTGATCTCCTTGAGATGCTCCATGAAATTCTGTACCACTTTCTCGAATATCTTCAGCACCATCATGTTCTTTTTATCCGGGTGACGATTCTGGAAAGTATTCAGGAATTTTTTTATAGCTGCATTTTCAAATGAATTGACGGTGAGAATCTGGTTATGGGTAAGAATGATACAGATCGGGATCGTGATATAATAGGCGTCGCTTTCATTGAAGGAATTGTTTTCCGTAGGAGTTTTGATCACGATCAGTTTTACATTGTCTTCCTTTTCGAAGCGGCTTCTTTCATCGATATCGAGTGAGTCGGTAAGGAAGTCGATCGGTATCTCGAGCTTTTCGGACAGTTCGGAGAATTCTTCCTGTTTTAATGGGGGCAACACATTGATCCAGGACCCTTCTTCGGGTTTGTCGATCTCGATGGTCCGATGGTTGATATTTTTAAAATACTGAATCATGTATTGTTTGGTAGCTGAAGTGGCAAATTAGCGAAAATAGAAAGTCGAAGGTCGAAAATCGAAAATAAAGCTGCTCCATTTCGATTTTCGACCTTCGACTTTCTATTTCAATTTATTTCACGTCAACAGTCCCTTCAAACACTTTCTCTGCAGGGCCACTGAGCCAGATATTCGCATATTTTTCTTCGTCAAGACGATCGAATTCCACATTGAGCGATCCCCCCAGCGTTTTTACCATCACATCATTAAAACCATTTTCGTTGTGATAGGAAATAAGGGCCGATGCAACAACGCCCGTACCACAGGAATAGGTCTCATCTTCAACACCACGTTCGTAGGTGCGGACGATGATCTTGTCTTCATCCGCCTGTTCCACGAAATTGACATTGATGCCGTCCTGTTCATAATCCTTGCTGTAACGGATATCACGACCTTTTTTATAAACGTCGAGGTCCATTACATCATTCACCAGTTTTACATAATGCGGTGAACCCGTATTGAGGATAAAATCGCCGCGTACTTTTCTTATGGTATCCACATCGATCATCTTTAATGATACAGTGCCATCAGGATCGATCTCGGCAAGGTGTTCACCATCCACTGCCACAAACCTGTATTCGGAACGATGAATGCCGAGCTGGTAAGCAAATTTTACGATACAACGGCCACCATTACCGCACATGCTGCCTTCGCGGCCATCGGCGTTGTGATAGCGCATTTCAAAATCATATCCTGATGATTCATTAAAAAGCATGACGCCATCTGCACCGATGCCAATCCTCCGGTCGCACAAACGCCTGATCTGGTCATTGGATAAAAAAGAGTATTTACCATCACGGTTGTCGAAGATGATAAAGTCGTTGCCGGTGCCCTGGTATTTGTGAAACTGTACTAACATTTCGGTAAATGGGGTTTGGCTAGTGGCCAGTTGGGTGAAGACCCTAGCCAATAGTTGCTGTCCTTAAATTATTTATCATTTGTAACTGATTCCGATTCTATAATTTTTTATGAACCACCAAGTCACAAAGATCACAAAGATTCACAAAGTCAATTCGATCATTTCCGACTTCAGCTAATTAGCAGGATGATTCTAAATATACTTTGTGCTACTTTGTGATCTTTGTGGCTTTGTGGTTCAAATCTCATTTGAAAATATCTCCAAAAACTTCACAATTAACCTCTCCACCGCAGCCTTTCCATCCTTCGTAAATTCTTTCACAACCCTGTTCGCCACGATCGCATTTAACGCAAGACAATTATGACCAAGCATCCTTCCTAATCCATATATCGCCGAAGTTTCCATCTCAAAATTAGTGATCCGATGCTGACCAAACTTAAAATCAGTCAGGCGGTTGACCAGGTCGGGATTTCTGACACCCAATCTTAATACCCGCCCTTGCGGCCCATAAAAGCCCGGGCAGGTAACTGTAATACCCTGATGAAAATCGGTCACAAAATGTTTGATCAATGAACCGGCTGCACCGCTGATATAAGGATAACTCATCCGGCCGTGCAACTGTGTATGTGTAACAAATGACTGCAACAATTGGTTTTCTTCCTCGTTTTGTTCCAGCCGGTAGAAATTAAGGAGGTTGTCAATACCCAGTCCATGCGTCGATGCTACAAAACTATCAACGGGGATATCGGCCTGCAGCGAACCCGAAGTACCGAGCCGGATAATATTCAATGCAGTCATTTTTTCTTTGATCCGCCGGGTCTCGAAATCGATATTGGCTAAAGCATCCAATTCATTAATGACAATATCTATATTATCGGGACCGATTCCGGACGAAAGAACGGTCAGTCTTTTTTTACCTACATACCCCGTATGCGTAATGAATTCACGGTGTTCAGCTTTTACTTCGATACGATCAAAATGTTTGCTGATCTCATTAACGCGACCGGGATCACCGACAGTAATAACAGTGCCAGCCATTTCTTCGGGACGGAGGTCGAGATGATAGATAGCTCCACGCGGGTTGATGATCAGTTCCGATTCTGCAATACGGGTCATAGGCCTTATTTATTAGCTTATTAACTTATGGAACCAGCAAAAATAGAGCATAATTAGATTACTAGGGAAAAACGTATTATTTTCGCACCGGTTTTGAAAAATTTGAAATTTAAAATCTAAAATTTCAAATTTTTAGGGTCCTGTGGCCGAGTGGCTAGGCAGAGCTCTGCAAAAGCTCCTACAGCGGTTCGAATCCGCTCGGGACCTCAAAGTATGGATGTAAAGAAACGGTTAAACCTGCTGATTCGTCATCGGCAGGTTTTTACGTTTTCATGAGTGAAATTAATTTATAGTATGACCTGGTTTCATGATATTATCAAGACTGATAGTTTACATTTTAAAAATGGTCATTGGGTCGCTCCGGAACTGGAAGGCAAAAAACCGACAAGTTTTGAATTGGAATGGAAGGAATATATCGATACCCAGCAGTTGAAAACATGGGATATGACTGCAGCTGAACGTCTTTCCAATTTCTATATTGAAACTAAAACAACTCCAAATGAAGCTAAGGGAAGGATTGTTTTGGATGCAGGTTGCGGTAATGGCCAGTTGACTAATGCGATTGCCAATGCAGGCATGCGTGCTGTTGGCATTGACTTACATCAATACCTGCCACCCTCTGGTGAAAATGTAGAATTTGTACGGGCTGATTTTTCTCATCCTCCTTTTAAAAAGGAGTCGTTTGATACGATAATTGCGAATGGCTCAATACACCATACAAAAAACACAGTAGGTTCATTCAGGGTGCTTGCAGAATTGACCAAGCCAGGCGGCAAACTTTATGTGTGGGTTTACAAAAAACAATATGGACGAAAACAGCTTTTGCTGAAGGTTCTTGATATAAGCCGATTTTTTATCAGTCGTTTCCCGTCTTCACTAAAGAAAGTAACGGTCAATTTGCTGACAAATATTTTTTATAACATTTCCCGTATAAGGAAAGGTGAGAACTCTACGCGTACCAGGGATGAAATCCGGATCAATGTGTATGATGCGTTTTCACCCCGATATAGAAGTTACCACAGTGAATCTGAAGTGAGAGAATGGTTTGTAGCTGCCGGATTTGAACAAACCGAGGTAACCTTCAAACCGAATTTATACGGGTTTGGGATGTTAGGTGTTAAAAAGGTATAAAGTTGAAATCATTTCGGGATAATAGCTATTAGCTGAGTTCTTGCAGGTTGGGTGTAGCTTATTCAACGTTTATATTCCGCTATTTTTCTTTCTATTCCTTATTATCAGCCAACACTTTTTTAATGTTGATTCCTTTCCCTAATACCGGCTTAAAAATATCACCTTCCGCTTTGATGCGTTTTATCGCATTCGCAATCGTAAAATGTTTCATAGTCAGCCCTTTTTTTACTTCTTCCCAATATAAAGGCATCGATACTGTAGCGCCAGGTTTGGGACGCAAGGAATAAGGCGCTGCAAGTGTGGCTTTCGGGCGGTTTTGCAAATAGTCGATATATAATTTATGTTTCCGGTTCTTTGTCAACCGTTCAATACTGGTAAACTCTGGAAGAAGCTGGTGAACTTTCGTGGCGACGACTTTACCAAATAACTGGCATTCGTCATAGGTATATTTCGCAGCAAGAGGGATATAGATATGAATGCCGGTGGAACCCGATGTTTTCGGGTAACTGGTAACGCCCATATTGTCCAGCACTTTTTTTGTAACCTGTGCAGTTTTGATCACCTGGTCGAAGCTGTTTTTTTCGGTTGGATCAAGATCGATCAGGCACCAATCGGGATGATCGGGTTTGTGAATGGTACTGTTCCAGGGATTCATTTCAATAGCACCGGCATTGGCCATATATAAAATAGCCGCCTCATCTTCGGGCACTAAAAAGTTTTTGTTCTCACCTTCACTGGTACGGTACGGTTCCATCCTGATCCAACCCGGTGCAGAATTGGTAACATCCTTTTGGTAAAAACTTTTTCCATTGATACCATTTGGAAAACGATTCAGGGATTGTGGACGATCTTTCAAATAGGGGAGGATATAGGGAGCTGCCTGGTAATAATAATTCAGCATATCACGTTTGGTATATCCTTCTTTTGGCCAATAGATCTTGCTAAGATTGGTGAATTTTAGTTCATGCCCATTGACACTTCTTACCTGTGTTTCTTCGGTAGGGTTCAGTAAAGTTTTCCGACTCTTGTCTGTTACCGGTTTTGTATACGGATTGGAATTTTTTGTTTTCGTGATCTTTTCAACCGGGGTTGCAGTTTCGCGGGTTACATCTTTGGCTGCTTTGTCAATCCGAAGACCTTCAAAAGATGGATGGCGCATGACACCATCACTCGTCATTTCACTATAACTAACCTCGCATACCAATTTTGGTTTCACCCAGGTTGCCTTCGCTTTTGGTGGGTCCGGGCGGAAACGGGATGGCTTATTGATATCGGGTACTTCTATAAACGGAGCTTTTTTTGTGATGAGTTTTTTCATTTTAGACAGGATATCTTTCTGCATTTCGCGGTTGAATCCTGTTCCAATCTTACCGATATAATGCAGTTTCCCTTTTTCAAATACACCTGCCAATAATGAACTGAACAGCTTGGAACTTCCTTCATTCTTCGTGAAACCACCGATAACTACTTCCTGTCGTTGATTCACTTTTATTTTTAACCAATCCCTTGTTCTTTCATCCTCGGTATATTCGCTGTCCTCTCTTTTTGCCATGATCCCTTCCATACCCATACCTGCAGCCACTTTCATAAATTCATCGGCTGTTGTTTTGAAGGTTTCGCTGAGACGTATAAGACCTTCTTCCGGCAGTTGTTGTTCTAATATCTCTCTTCGCCGCTTTAAAGGAAGTTTCTTTAAACTATAGCCATCCAGCCATAAGATGTCAAAAACATAATAGACCAATGCGCCATCTGCTTCACTTCGCCAGTTTTGCAGGGAACCAAAATGTGCCACTCCTTTTTCATTCAGCACAGCTACTTCGCCATCGACAACTGCATTGATCTTCCAGTTTTTTAACGCTTCATAAACAGGATAAAATTTATCATTGAACGATTTATTATTGCGGGATATAAGATTAACCTTCTCTTTATTCATCAGGGCAATGGCACGATATCCATCCCACTTGATCTCATAGGTCCAACCCGGTTTGTCAAATGGTTTATCCACCAGTGTGGCAAGCATCGGTTTTATCGTTTTTGGAAAAGCAGCTTTAACGCCTTCGGGTTTTCGTTTAACTGCAGATTTTTTACTCCGGAGTTTTTGTGCCATAACAGGTTTCGGATTTGATAACCATATCCTTGATAATTATCATAAATACTATACCAAATTAGGCTGTTAGCTATAAGCTATTAGTTTTTAGACCTGCTGTTGGACAGATACTAATGCATGGGATACCTCCTTTATAGGTCTCATAGCTTCCTGATGGCATGAGCTTTGAATAAATAATGTAAATCAATAATTACAATATTTTGAACAAGACCGGCCGAATTCTCATCGGGACCAGTAATATAGTCGTACCCGGCAACAAAACAACTTTTCCGCCGGCATTCCAGCAGGGGACGAGACTGCATTATTATGGAAGTTTGTTCAATACAGTAGAAATAAATGCCTGTTTTTACAAGATCCCACGATTTACCACGTATGAAAAATGGGCCACGGAAGTGCCGCATGATTTTCAGTTCTCTCTCAAGTTGACCCGGGATGCTACGCATGCAAAAGATCTTTGCGGCGATTGGTCACAAATGGAAAGATTTATGCAAACAGCTGCAGGAATCGGTAGTAAAAAAGGTTGTCTACTTGTACAATTCCCCGGTAAGATCACACTGGATTATTTCAGCAAAGTGGAAGAAATCATGCAATATCTCCGCGATCTCGATCCAGCCGATTCCTGGAAAAAGGCGATTGAATTCAGAAACGATAGCTGGTATGTCGGTGAAACCCGCGAATTGTTGAATGAATATCACGCAGCAATGGTCTTGCATGATATACCAAAAGGAAAGTTAAGTGAGCCATTAACAAAGGCCGGGTTCATTTATATCCGTTTCCATGGGCCTAAAGGCGATTACCGTGGCTCTTATGATGATAAGTTTTTAAAAACAAAAGCAAAAGAAATAAAAACGTGGTTGAAAGAAAGTAAGGATGTGTATGTTTATTTTAATAATACAATTGGAAATGCCTTTGAAAATGCATTGAAGTTGAAAGAGCTTATTAAATTATGAATGATGAGTTATGAATTTTGAATGCCCCATCCCCAAGGGGAGATTCATAATTCATCATTCATAATCAGCAATGTAAAGGAGTTCGTTAAGCCCGCGGTTCATTCCTGCCAACATTCCTGTGCTTTTCATCTGTCTTACCGGTAGCTGCAGGCGGGTTGCCAGTTTTCTTTTCCTCGTCAGATACTTTTGTGCCTTTATTGTATTCAGGATCCTGTTCACTTCCCTGGTTGAAGGCACCGCTGCCGGCATTGATATCTTTTTTATCGGTAATACCACCAGCCTGATCCGTATTCTTTTCATTTTGTTTTTTCATTAGCAAGAGTATTAGTGAATTAATAAAATCTATGATTCAAAAATAACTTAATGCATTTCCCCATACCCCAATATCGCATATACCGCGTCGATATTGATCGATGCAAGGTACGGCTCCAGTAAATCCATATTGTCGAATGAGCAGATGGTCCTTGCCCGATAATCATCAAAATCGGTATAAAATATTTCAAGATAGAAGCCATATAATTGATACAAAGCATAGTCACCTTCCGGATCTTCTTCCACAGCGACCAGGATTGCATCCATGGCTACTATATAGTCCTTATCGTCGGGGCTCAGGTGATCAAATTGTTTTAATGTCATACTGTACGGGTTGAAGTGGTTTATTGCATCCATACCGTTCGTCTATTTGATAAGGTAAATATTGTACCAGACATAAATGGCAGGGAATATAAGTTGGGAATAAACTTTATTGGGGAAAAAACACCCCCGGACGTATCCACTCCGGGTTATCGTTGTTGGTTGTGGTGCTGGCAGGAAAATTTTACTTGCTACATTTTACATTCAAAATCCGGTCATACCCTTTAAACAAGACAGTCGAAGCGTGTAACATATGCCAATACACATAATTCCACCTGGTACTTTAGCCAGTTTATTTTTACAGGTAAAATGATAAATTTCAAGTATTTTATTTGAAATTGCGTTGTAGAGTTAAGTTATATGAAATTGAAACTGCTGCTTCTCCTGCTACTACCGGTTTTTTGCTGCCATATCGTTTACGGTCGACCTCTAAACGACAGTCTTTTGGATGAATTGACGAGGGTTATCAGTAATTCAAAAGTGTATGACGACGCAAAGCTCGAAGAAATACAGAGAATTAAAAGGTCATTTAACGATGCACCAGGCTCTTCCTTATTGCTGAAATATGATTATTACCAGAAACTCTACGAAGAATACAAAATATTCAAGTTTGACACCGCGTACATATATGCTGTCAAAATGCAGGAAGCCGCATCGCTACTGAACGATCCCTCCAAAATTGCACAGTCCCGGATCAACCTGCTTTTTGTGCTGGTATCTGCTGGAATGTTTAAAGAGGCATCCGAACTGATGAACGATATAGATATCAGCGGACAGGCGGATAGTACCAGGGCCAGCTATTTCGCACTGAAAGCGCGTTATTATTATGACCTGGCCGATTATGTCCGTGATGAATTTCATACCCCGCGTTATTATAAAAATGGAAATGCTAACCTTGATTCCGCATTGGCGTTTTTCCCCAGCAGATCATTTGAAAGTATTTATTATAATGGATTAAAGAACCTGAAAAGTCATCGCCTTGACAAAGCGTTTGCAGACTTTCAAACCTTGTTGGACTGGGACCATTTAACAAATCACCAGCGTGCATTGGTCTTTTCCACACTAGCCTATATATACCTGAATCGCAAGGAGGTGAACAATGCTATTTATTCGCAGGTGCAGGCTGCTATCGCGGACATCAAATCTTCTACCAAGGAGACTTACGCTACTTTAAACCTGGCCAAGATCCTGTTTGAACAGGGTGATTTTAAGAATGCTTCCTTTTATATTGAAAAAGCAATTGATGACGCTACATTTTATGGTGCAAGACAAAGGAAAGTGCAGGTAAGTACGATCATGCCGATCATACAAAGCAGTCGGATCAATTTCGTGGAAAGCCAGAGAAGGTCCTGGATCACTTACGGCATCGCCGTTTCAGCCATCCTGATCCTGTTGACCGTTTTTCTCGTTATTATCTACCGGCAGAACCGAAAACTGGAACATGCCAGAAAAGTTATTTCCGATGCACATTTAAAATTGCACGAAGTCAATACCAAGTTGCAAGATGTAAACTCAGAATTGCAGCAGGTAAATTCAGAGTTGCATGAAGTAAATTCCAAATTGACCGAAGCCAATAAGATCAAGGAAGAATATATTGGTTACTTCTTTACGATCAACTCTGGTATACTGCAAAAGATCGAACGGCTGAAAACATCAATTGAACAAAAGGCCAGGGACCGGAAGCTGGATGATATCCGTGTGACCGTCAGCAATATCAATATTCACAACGAAAAGCAGGAGTTGCTGAAAAGTTTTGATAAAGCATTCCTCAAATTATTCCCGCATTTTGTAGAAGAGTTCAATGCCCTTTTCGAGGAAGAAGACAAGATCAGGCTTTTAGACGACGAACTTTTAACTACTGATCTGCGGATCTATGCGCTGATACGTTTAGGCATTAAGGAAAATGAAAAAATTGCCGAGATACTGGAATACTCCGTAAAATCAATATACGCTTACAAGACGAAGATCAGGAACAGGTCGAAGGTTCCCAAGGATGAGTTTGATAAAAAAGTGATGAATATAAAATCATTGTAAATAGTTTAATTTTTTCTGAACCACAAAGACACAAAGAACACAAAGGTCCACAAAGTAAGGAATGCAACCTGTACTTTGTGGACCTTTGTGTTCTTTGCGGCTTTGTGGTTCAAACCAAATCACAAAAGTCCAACAGGTAAATAGAAACCTCCTGCTGATAGTGTGACAGCTTTACTTTCGATCGCTGCCTGTTAATAACCCACATCAAACAGCTCCATTTTTTACACAAAGCATTCTATTTCTTCTATATTATCAAATTTAAGTATATGTAGTTAACATTTTGATATATAAGATGTTGATCCTGGCGAATTCTCAATTACCTCCTCTATTTTCTTTATTTAAGCACTATTATTAGCTACGGTTCTTTTGTCTGTCGTTATTTGTTTTTGAATTTTTTCGGGTCTCAATTACTCATCCCCAATTGACGACGATTGTTCAATTTATGCTGTCTGATATGGAACTAATTCGCTGTTTCTGCCTCGCGTTATTCCGAAAGGAACCTGATCTCCCTCCCTGACAATTCACCAGTCTTCGGCATACCCTACTCCTTATCCAAAGTGGTTCATGTATTCAGAATTATTTAAACTAACTCCTCAAGTTATATGAGAAATTTACGAACGCTTCAACTGCTGTTTTTTTGTCTCCTGTCCCTGTTTGTCCAACAGGTAGCTGCCCAAAATAAAACCATTACAGGTACTGTCCGTAATCAAACAGGTGTACCTGTGCCTGGAGCATCCATTACTGTGAAAGGCACTTCGATCGGCACCATTGCCGATTCGGCAAGCGCTTTCATTCTAAATGTTCCTGCATCAGCAAGAACACTGGTCATTTCTTCGGTTGGTTATACGGACCAGGAAGTGAATATCGAAGATCAAACTTCTGTTTCAGTTATATTGAGTTCACTGGAAGCAACTTTAAGTGATGTAGTGGTAGTCGGTTATGGCACTTCAAGAAAAAAAGATTTGACAGGTTCCGTATCAAGTATCTCCAGCAAAGATTTTAATAAGGGTGCAATCACCAATCCGCTGCAACAAATTTCGGGCAGGGCTGCAGGCGTAAACATTACGCAGGTGGGCAGCGAACCCGGCACAACACCGAGTGTAAGGATCAGGGGCATTACATCCCTGCGTGGTGGAAACGATCCACTCGTAGTAGTGGATGGAGTACAGGGCAATCTGGATTTATTTAATCAAATTCCACCTAATGAAATTGAATCGATTGATATCCTGAAAGATGCTTCAGCCACTGCTATCTATGGTTCACGTGGCGCTCCGGGTGTTATCATGGTGACCACTAAAAAAAGTCCGAATGGCAGAACTTCTCTGGAGTATAACGGTTCTGTGTCTGTAGATATGCTTGCCAATAAACTCGATATGCTGAATGCAGCACAATGGACTGCACAGGCTACAAAATGGGGTGTACCCGCCAGTGCCAATTTCGGTGCAGATAATGATTGGTTTGATCTTCTCACCCAAACCGGTATGACACAAAATCATACAGTGGCATTTGGCGGAGGTTCAAACGGTTTTGGTTACCGGGCTTCGTTGAATGCGATCATGCAGAAAGGAACTGTTATCAGGTCTAGCAACAGAAATTTTAATGGCCGCATACAAATTACTCAAAAAGCATTGGATGATAAACTGACACTTGCCATGAACCTTAACAGTGGCATTAATACTGGTGAAGGCAGCCCTAATAATATTGGAAGGGCGGCTTTCCGGTCAAACCTGATAAGCAACAGTTATATTTCAAGGCCGACTGATCCTATTTACAAAGCGGACGGAACTTATTTTGTAGATAATAATGTGTTTGAGTATATCAATCCTTATGGTGTTGCTCAAACTGTTTCAAATGATCTTCAGTCCAATTATATGCTCGGTACTTTCAGAGCCGATCTTGAAGTAGTAAGAGGATTGACTGCGGGTTGGTTTGGTAGTTGGCGCAAGGTGGATAACAACAATGGATTCTATATTCCTGCAAAATCAACCGAACCGGAGGCGATTAGGAATAGCGGCCGGGCCAATGTCAACAATAACAGGACCGATGAAAAATTGATGGATATCAGTCTTAATTACAATAAAAGATTAAACGATCACAATTTCGGTGTAACGGCTGTTTATGAATGGCAAAGACAGGACTATAAAGGGAACTTTGCGCAGGCAAGAGGATTCGTAAATGATATTACAACTTATAATGCTTTACAAAACGGCGACCTAAGCAAGGTTGCATCAGGAGATATAACTTCTTACAGGAATAACCGCACATTGATCTCTTTTATCGGTAGAATTAATTATTCGTATTTAGACCGCTACCTGGTCACTGCAAATGTCAGAAGAGATGGCTCATCCGTACTTGGCGCTAATAACAAGTGGGGAAATTTCGGATCTGCTGCAGTCGCATGGAATATTGCCGAAGAGCCGTTTATGAAAAACCAGTCCATCTTCACTGTGTTAAAATTAAAAGGCGGTTATGGGGTTACGGGAAATGTGCAGGGATTAGGTCCCCAGAATTCCCTCCAACTCGTAAATTCTTCAGGCAATATCTTCTTCGGGGGAAGCCAGATAACAAACTTTATCATTTCCCAGAATGAGAACTCAGATCTGACATGGGAAACAAAAAAAATGGTAAACCTGGGACTGGATTTTGCAACACTCAAAGGCAGGCTTTCGGGAACCTTTGAAATATACACTGCTAAAACAACAAATCTTCTGTTCAACTATACAGTACCACAGCCTCCTTATCCATTCAACAGTGTTTTTGCCAACGTCGGTTCATTGGAAAATAAAGGTGTTGATATAAGCCTTGAATATCTCGCGATCAAATCAGCAGATGTTTCGTTCACGCTGGCAGGTAATCTTTCACTGATGAAAAATAAAGTGTTGGGCCTAAGCGGGAGCATCAATGGCATTCCTTTGAACGTAACAAGGGTTGGTTGGGGCAACAATTCTTATTTAATAACAGGGGAGTCTATTGGTACTTTCAATATCCTGCAACATTTGGGTAAAAATGGAAGCAATGCTGAAACGATTGTTGATGTGGATAGAAACGGGACCATTGACCAGGGAATTAATAGTCCTGACAGGGTAATGAAGGGCACTTCACTGCCTAAATATACCTACGCATTAGCTCCTTCCTTTGTGTATAAGAATTTTGATATTTCTATGTTATGGCGGGGATCCGGTGGCAATAAGATATATAACAGCTTACGGCAAAGCCTGAGTTTATATGAGAATCTCGGCAAATCCAACCTGCTGGTGTCGGCTGAAAAAGAAGGATTGTTTACTACGCAATTCGGATCTGATCTATGGTTGGAGAACGGAGCTTTCCTGCGCTTCGATAATCTTTCTCTGGGGTACAGATTTAACCTGGGTAATGTTAAATACATCAGCGCATTGAGAGTGACGGCTACCGCCAATAACATCGCTGTGTTTACCAAATACACCGGCCTTGATCCCGAAGTCAACGTGAATGGAGGAAATGGCTCAGGTGGTGACAATGGGATTTATCCACGTACCAGATCTATTGGAGTGGGGTTAAACGTGATTTTTAAATAACTGTCAATAAAAAGAATACAAAATGAAAAAATTAATTATCATAACAATATCGTCAATGACTGTTTTGTTATTCCAGAATTGTACAAAGCTGGATGAAAAAGTTTATGACAGGTATTCTGCAACCGAATTTTATAATACGCCTGCTGGCTCAAATGCAGCTTTGGCGAGTGTTGCTTCACAGCTAAACAGCAACTGGGGAGCGAACTATGCAGGGTTCGATAATTGCTGGTACGATCTGAATTGTTTTTCCACCGATGAACAGGTAATACCACATCGTAATACCGGCGACTGGCAATTGGACTTTTCCATTCTCTATAAACATACATGGACACCAAGTACTCCCGGTATTATCAATAATACATGGAACTGGTTATACAACTCCGTGTTCAAGGCTAACCTGGCAATAGAATTATTGACCAAAGCGAATGCAGAGCCGGCAAAGATCGCTGAAGCAAAAGTGTTAAGGGCCTTCTTTTATTATTTGCTTATAGATGATTTCGGAAATGTGCCTTTTTATACGGAAAATAATTTAACGGTTGATAAAATTCCGCAGGCCAATCGCAAGGACGTTTTTAATTTCATTGAAAAAGAATTAAAGGATAATGTCGACCTGTTATCTGAAACAAAAGGTGGCGCCTATTATGGAAGATTTAATAAATGGGCGGGCTATACATTATTGGCAAAATTGTATTTGAACGCTGAAGTTTATACCGGCACATCGAAATGGGCCGAATGCCTGGCGGCCTGTAACAAGGTTAGTACAGGAGGTTTTACTCTTCACCCGGGAACGGCCAATGCATCAAGTCCGTTAGGTTACCGTTATTATGAATTATTCGGCGACAGATGTCCTGATGATGAAACAATTTTAGCGATCTATAACCAGGCAGGCGTTGTGGGAAATATGATATATGGCGTCAGGGGATTGATCTTTGACGATGGTAATAATAAAGTGCCCAACCTGGGAGGATGGAATGGAACTGTAGTGATCAAAGATTATGTTGATAAATACGCCATCAATGATATTCGTTTGAAGCAATATATATGGGGTCTGCAACCTTCGGGAATAAATTACCTGCAAACGGTATCTTCTTTAGACAATCCCGGTGCAGGCGTGAATGAAGGCACAAGAAATTTGAAATTTTATCCTGCCGGTACAATTAATAATGGAGCATCGAATGATTTTCCTGTCTATCGGTATGCAGATATTTTGCTGATGAAGGCAGAATGTAATGTACGGCTTGCAAATGCAGCGGCTGCAAAACCCGATATAGATGCGGTAAGGATACGCGCCGGTCTTGCTGCACTGGCCGCACCGCCAACCCTGGATAATATTTATGATGAAAGAGGCTTTGAGTTGAATTTTGAAGGACACAGGAGACAGGATATGATACGATTCAATAAATATACACTTGCCCACGATTTCAAAGCAGTGTCCGGAGATTTCCGCAAGTTATTTCCTATACCGACTGCAGCCCTTGATGCAAATAAATTGCTGGTACAAAACACCGGGTATTAAGACCAATATTTCCGAAGTGCCAGGATGAGTCCCCGGATTTCAGCCGGGGACTTTATCCCGGAAACGTTGTCTTATATTTTTAAATCTTATTATCAGGAAGTATCTATGGGTCCTGTAGCTGAATTACATTCATCTGCTAAAGAACGGGGTATTAAATATGAAATGCTTCATCATTGGTGGCATTTCGTACTTCGTACCTCGTACCTGGGCCTGCTGCATTTGTGCGTTTTCTGTGGTTGTACCTCCCATAAAGAAGATCGCCGGGTGTCTTTTGAAATACTGGACCATACAAAGACAGGCCTCAGCTTTGTCAACAAGCTTACACCTACACAACAGTTCAATGTTTTTAAGTATTTATATTTCTACAATGGTGGAGGCATAGGCACAGGAGATTTTAATAATGACAACCTGCCCGACCTTTTTTTTACAGCCAATCAAAGTAGCAACCGGTTATATCTCAATAAGGGAGAGCTCCGGTTTAAAGATGTGACCGTTGAGGCAAAAATACCTGGAGATGGGGCCTGGTCTACCGGCGTTTCTGTGGTAGATATAAATAATGATGGTTTGCTTGATATATATGTATGCCGGGTTGGCAATCATAAGTCATTGCAAAGCCATAACCAATTTCTTATCTGCCAGGGTATAGATAGCAACGGGATTCCATTTTATGAAGACAAAGCAAAGGAATATGGTCTTGACTTCTCTGGTTTCAGTACACAGGCTGATTTTTTCGACTATGATATGGATGGCGATCTGGATATGTACCTGCTGAATCATTCAACCTATCAAAACAATGTCTTTGGCGCAAGGAATGAGAAACTGAAAACGCATACTCCATATTCCGGCGACCGCTTGTATCGTAATGAAGGTAATCAAAGGTTTAAGGATGTTACGGTTGAATCCGGCATTAATAGCTGCGTGATAGGCTATGGGCTGGGAATTGCTACAGGTGATATTAATCTTGACGGGTATCCTGATCTGTATATCGGTAATGATTTTAATGAAAACGATTACCTCTATATCAACCAGCATGATGGTGCTTTCAAAGATGAACTGACAAACAGGATGATGCATACAAGCCAGTTCTCGATGGGTGTGGATGTTGGCGATATCAACAATGATGCATATCCTGAGATCATATCGGCCGATATGCTGCCCCGTGATCCAAATTTGCTGAAAAGTTCATTAGGGGAGGATGGCTACGATATTTTCAATCTCAAGATCGGGTACGGGTATAATCATCAGTACACAAGAAATAATTTGCAATTAAACCGGGGCAATGGACTGTTCAGCGAAGTCGGCTTATTTGCCGATCTGTATGCAACCGATTGGTCATGGAGTCCTCTATGGCTTGACTTTGACAACGATGGTTTGCGGGACCTGTTTGTCACGAATGGAATATCAAAAAGATTGAATGACATCGATTATCTGAATTTTATTTCCAACCAGGCAATACAGGAAAAAATACGGAATGAGAGTCTTGACGAAAGGGATATGAAATTATTGGACAAATATCCTAAAGTCAAAATACATAATAAGCTTTTCAAAAATAATGGGGAGCTTCGGTTTGCAGATATTGAAAATGAGGTGCTGGGCAATAAGGATACCTATTCGAATGGTGCAGTATATGCTGATTTTGACAATGACGGTGATATTGATATTGTGGTGAATAATATTGATGAACCTGTTTTGCTGTACAACAACAGAAATAATGACAAAAAGGAACAGGCTTTTGCGGATATAAAACTAAAAGGACCGAAGCAAAATGTCAATGCAATCGGCGCGAAAATAATTATATATGCAAATGATGGTTTGCGGATATATGAAAAATACCCGGTGAGAGGTTTTTTGTCGAGTATAGAAACACCCCTCCATATCGGGTTAAACAACACAAAAGTGGATTCTGCTTTCGTGATATGGCCCGATAATACGTATGAGCCTATCAGGTTGGACAGGGAAAACTCCCGGTTGACGATCGACTACCGGGAAAAACTTTCTCCATTTAATTATCAGCTTATCGCTGATCACCGGAAAACCCTTTCCAAAGCGATGGAAGATATAACATCGGGGACCGGGCTCAGTTATAACCACGAAGAGAATAGTTTCAACGAATTCGACCAGGAAGCATTGATACCGCATATGTTGTCCACGGAAGGGCCTGCACTTGCTGTCGGGGATATGAATAAGGATGGATTGGAGGATGTATTTATAGGTTCATCGAGAGGTAAGAAAAGCATTGTTTTTTTACAAACAGCTCCTGGAAAATTTACAACGAAACCCCAATACGACCTCGAAGCTGATAGTCTCTATGAAGATACGGATGCCTGCATAAAAGATTTTAATCGTGATGGATATCCCGATCTGGCAGTAGCCAGCGGCGGAAATGAGTATTATGAAAAATCTTCTTATCCCATGCCCCGGATATATTTTAACGATGGAAAAGGCAACTTAAAACGACACAGGGATTCATTTGACAGTTTATATGTCAATGCATCCTGTATTGTATCCTGTGATTTTAACGGCGACGGTTACGAGGATTTGTTCATTGGCGGCAGATCAGTGCCGTATAAATGTGGCGAGCTGCCGCAATCATACCTGCTGAAAAATGACGGAACGGGCCGGTTTGTAGATTTTACCAAAAAATATAACGAAGAACTCTCGCATATAGGTTTTGTAACGGATGCGGTATGGATCGATTTGAATAAGGATGAACAAAAGGACCTGGTCATTTCACTCGAGTGGGGCGGTATTGTTGCTTTTATAAATCATAATGGAAAATTTACGAAAAAAATACTGACTGATCAGGAAGGCTGGTGGAACTTTTTATTACCTGTGGACCTGAACAACGATGGTAATATCGATTTTGTTGCCGGGAATCTTGGATTGAACAGCCGCTTAAAAGCGTCTGTAAAAGAGCCTGTACAACTATATTATTCCGATTTCGATGGAAATGGTAAAAAAGAACAGTTACTGACCTGTTACATGGCAGGCCGTGAAATACCATTTGCAAATTACAGTGAACTGCTAAGGCAAATACCTGTCTTAAAGAAAACCTTTCTGTATGCGAAAGATTTTGCAAAAGCATCTGCCAAAGATCTTTTTGTTCCTTCAGAATTTGCAAAGGCAGACCTGTTCACTGCTTCTTATTTCTCCAATGCAGTCTTGATAAACCAGGGTAATATGAATTTTACCATCACTGCTCTTCCCTGGGAAGCCCAGCTCTCATCGTATCGTGATGCTATAGTTGTAAAGGCAAATGATGACAATCTTGATGATATACTATTGATGGGAAATTATTACGATAATAACATACAGATGGGCAGGTACGACGCTGATTTCGGGACATTGTTAGTAAGCAAAGGAAACGGATCATTTGTTGTTGAAAATATCAATGGTCTACAGGTAAAGGGACAGGTGCGATATATCAGCAAAATCAATATTGGCAAAAAAGAGGCATATATACTGGCGAGAAATAATGACAGCGCCATGGTGATCCAATTTAAAAAATAGCCGTTGAAGCAGGAGGCTTAAAAAATAACGTGATGAAAACATTTTCGGTTTTTATATTAATTCTAAGCATCGGGTGTAAGAAACCAGGTGATTCCGGAGGTGGGACACAGCCGCCGGTTGTGATCGAAACCGATCCCGTTCAATATGGTACGCCATTCAATAATGTTGTTGACCGGCAGGATGCAGTGATATACCAGGTGAATATGCGTGTGTTTAGTCAACAGGGAAATTTTGCAGGAGTAATAGCAAGACTGGATTCTGTTAAAGCTTTAGGTGCTAATGTAGTTTACCTGATGCCTGTTTATCCCGTTGGAGCAGTCAATGCTGTCAACTCACCGTATGCTGTAAAGGATTACAAAGCTGTGAATAGCGAATTCGGCACACTAACCGATCTGCGCACATTAGTAGATAGTGTACACAAAAAAAATATGAGCGTGATACTGGATTGGGTTGCTAATCATACATCATGGGATAATGAATGGATCAGCAGTCATCCATCCTGGTACCTGCAGCAGGGTGGCAATATCGTTAGTCCTCCAGGCATGGGATGGAATGATGTAGCCCAATTGAATTTTGACAATCCTGAGATGCGGTTGGCAATGATCAAAGCAATGAAGTATTGGGTGCTTGCTGCAAATGTCGACGGGTTCCGGTTTGACTACACAGATGGTCCCCCTGTTGATTTCTGGAAGCAGGCGGTTGATACGTTACGAAAGATCACAACGCATAAACTGCTGCTGCTTGCAGAAGGCAGTCGCAGTTCAAACTTTTCAGCAGGTTTTGATTTTAATTTCGGTTTTGGTTTTTTTGGTAATCTTAAAAACATTTATAAGAGTAATGCTTCTGTCCTGGTGATAAACAGCCTGAATAGTTCGGAATACAACAATGCTTCCGATGGACAACAGGTAGTCAGGTATATTACCAACCACGATGTAAATGGCTCGGATGGCACGCCATTGGAATTGTTTGGTGGTAAAACCGGGTCGATGGCCGCTTTTATAGTCGCTGCTTATATGAAAAGTGTTCCGATGATCTATAATGGACAGGAAGTAGGAACGCCTCATCGATTGACCTTTCCCTTTACATCCACGAAGATCAACTGGACAATCAATCCAGATATTACGGCTGAATACAAAAAAGTGATCGCGTTCAGGAACAATAGCAGCGCGGTAAGGCGGGGCAATCTTATATCCTACAGTTCGGCAGATGTTTGTGCATTTGCAAAAGAACTTGGTACTGAAAAGGTAGCAGTCATTGTCAATCTGCGAAATAGTATTATCAATTACAGCCTGCCAGCAGCCTGGGAAAATACTTCCTGGACAGATGCATTGAATGGTGGGACTGTTACGTTGAACAACCAGGTTTCTTTACAGCCTTATACCTGGATGGTATTAAAAAATTGAATTGTGATAAGGGGATTTAAATGCATAATGATGAAGAAGACCGGCTTACTCTTTTGTTTACTGCCCGCATTACTGCTCAGCAACGGGTCATTTACAGGAACGCGGGAACGGACAATTACAAATGGCCTGGTTTCCGTGCGTATGCTGTTCCCGGATAAGGATAGCGGCTATTACCGGGGTTCGAGGTTCGACTGGTCGGGAATTATTGCGGAACTGGATTGGAATGGTCATAGTTATTTTGGTCAATGGTTTGAAAAATATAATCCAACCAATCATGATGCGATCCTCGGACCGGTAGAAGCTTTCGATCCTGTCGGCTTTGAACAGGCGAAACCCGGCAACAGCTTTATTAAAATAGGAGTAGGGGCTGTAATTAAACCCAATGAATCGCCTTATGATCTTCATAGTTTCTACCACATTTCAAATTATGGGAAATGGGATGTACGACCAGGTAATGACCAGGTCTTGTTCCGGCACCGGCTAAAGGATAAAGACTATGCCTATGACTATAAGAAGATAGTCAAATTGAGTAAGGACAAACCGCAGCTCATTCTGAGCCATTCTTTAAAAAATACCGGTACGAAAAGAATTGAAACAAAGGTATACGATCATAATTTTTTTGTGATTGACAAACAACCAACTGGTCCCGGTTTCGTCGTTACATTTCCTTTCGAATTGACGGGGAATACACAAACTGAGTTCGTGAAGTTCAATGGGAATGAATTGATATTTCTTAAAGAATTAGGTCGCAGGAGTGTGTCCTTTAAAGACCTGTCCAATGGTAAACCTGCAAATTATGACCTGAGGATTGAAAATCGTCGTACAAAAGCAGGGGTCAGGATAACCGCGGATCGCCCTGTTTCAAAATTAGTTTTTTGGGCCGCTGGAAAAACCTTGTGCCCGGAGCCTTATATAGATATCACAATAGATCCCAGCGAAGAATTTACCTGGAATATTACCTATGATTATTATATCGTTTTGCCTGAATAATCTGAACCATGAAAAGATATAAATACATACTGCAACGAATAGTATTGATCGTCACAATTTGTACGTTTACCCGACCTTTTATTTTAGTGGCGCAGAAAACAGAAAACCGTTCGGCTGTTATTACTTACCCGGCACCGCCGGGATTTGATACCAGTGCAGATTTTATAGTTAAAGTAAACAACACTGATATATGGACGGAACGTATAGGTGATCCCGGTATGGAAGGTCTCCATGTTGTAAATTTTTCATGTTCGGGTCCTCAGACTATTACTGTAACAACCAGGTCAGCTATAAAAAAATATGCTATTCGTCCAAAGAGCAGGAATATAAAGGCAACAATAAAAGGCCGTCAATTGACTTTTACAATCCCTGGTCCTCAAAAACTTTATGTCGAGATCGACAGCCTGCCTCACCTGGCTATTTTCTCCAATCCTGCTGAGGATAGGGTCCCTGTTAAAAATGACAGCAACGTAGTTTATTATGGTCCCGGAACTTATTCGCCTGGTATAATTAATTTAAGAAGTAATCAAACTATATATATTGCCGGCGGCGCGGTTGTAAATGCGAATATCCGTGGCAATAACCTGCAGAACGTAAAGATCCATGGACGGGGAATTCTCAATGGAAATTTGCAGATAGGGAATAGTTCGGGCATAGAGGTAGAAGGAATTTTTATGAGAAGCACGCGGGGTTGGACCAATACGCTTATTGATTGTTACCGCTCTGTTTACCGGAATGTAAAAGTATTCAGCTACCGATCGGTTTGGGGTCTCGATGGTATCAACCCTGTTTCCTGCAAGAGCTTTATAATCGACGATTGTTTTATCCGGACGAAGGATGACTGCATAGCCGTAAAATCAATGCAACAATTTGGCGGTTATACCGGGAAAGATATCAATACAGATTCTATTACCATAACAAATAATTTGCTGGTCGGTTGGTCGCATGCTGATGGATTTACCATGGGTTTTGAATTGCAGGGAGGATATGCGCAAAATGTGCTGGTAAAGAATTGTGATATTCTTATGGCAAGCGGGCAGGGGAGAACAGGTGGTCACTCGGGTTTTAGTATTGTTTGTGATGGTCCTTCAATCGTACAGAACATACGTTTCGAAGATATCCGGGTAGAAGCTCAAATTGAATATAAGAATCTCGAGCTTATTATTACTGAAGGCAAAAGGTATGGGACGGGAAATCCCGGGCATGTCAGGGGCATTTACCTGAAGAATATCAGGTGGGAGAATGCGGGCAAACCATTTGTTATTGCCGGGGTGCCTGGTAATATACTGCAAGATGTGACCTTCGACCATTGTTATTTGGGAAGAAAACTTCTTACCGGTTTTAAGGATGCAGATTTTCAAATGGAATTTTGCAAGGATATAAAATTTATACCGGCGAGGCCATCAGTTAAACAATAACAGGAGCTGGGAATTAGGATGTAGTAAATGGAAGTGGCTTCACTAACTGCTAATTCCAAATTCCTTTATAAAAAAATAAGGGTATTCAATCAATCAACTTAGATAGCATGAAAACAATTACAGTTTTTTTATTCAGTGCGATAGTTCTTTGCGTTGCCAGTCCGACAGTTTCATTTGCGCAGAGTGTAAACGAACCGTATATCTATCCTCCGCAGTATGGCAAACCCTTTAAGGATGTTCCCGATCGGCGGGATGTAATGATGTACCAGGTGAATACCCGTTCATTCAGCAAGGATGGTGATCTGAAAAGTGTTACAGCCCGCCTGGATTCTATCAAGGCTTTAGGAATAAATGTTATTTACCTGATGCCGATCTATCCGGTTGGTGCCCTGAATTCGGTCAACTCACCTTACGCTACAAGAAATTATGATTCTGTGGGCACTGAATTCGGCACGCTCGAAGACCTGCGCGACCTGGTAGATGGAGCTCATAAGCGTAAAATAGCCGTGCTGATAGACATCGTTGCCAATCATACTTCATGGGACCATCCCTGGATAGCTAATAAATCCTGGTATGAGCTGGATACTGCAGGAAATATCAAATATCCCAGGAATTGGAGAGATGTAGCGCAGTTAAATTTTAAAAACAACGAGGTGCGCTTAAGCCTTATCAGGTCGATGAAGTCGTGGGTATATAAAGCCAATGTAGATGGTTTCAGGTGCGATTATTCAGATGGTCCGCCGGCTGATTTCTGGAAGCAGGTACTCGATACCATGAAGACCATAACCACGCACAAATTATTAATGCTGGCTGAAGGAAGCAGGCCTGATAATTATGCCGTGGGTTTTGACTATAATTTCGGCTTTGCATTTTTTGGCAACTTAAAAAATATTTACAGGAATAATAAGTCTGTCCGCTCAATCGATACCCTGAATGTACGTGATTTCAGAGGCACGATCGAAGATGGGCAATCCATAGTAAGATACCTTACCAATCATGATGTAAATAGTTCGGATGGTACACCGCTTGACCTCTTTGGCGGCAAGAAAGGATCGATGGCGGCCTTCGTAGTAGTTGCATACATGAAAGGAATTCCGATGTTATACAATGGCCAGGAAATAGGAACTCCATTCAGACTTGTATTTCCTTTTACCTCTACAAAAATTGACTGGACACTGAATAACCCGGATATAACAGCCGAATACAAAAAGATCATTGCTTTCAGAAACAGCAGTGATGCGATCCGAAGAGGCAATTTAACATCATACAGCAGTGATGATGTATGTGTGTTTACCAAAATAAACGGATCAAAAAAAGTATTGGTATTATCCAATCTCAGGGATAAGCAGGTCACTTATACTCTTCCGTCGGCTCTTGCAAACAGTTCGTGGAAGGATGTTTTCACCGGGTCCCCAACAAATTTAAAAACCAGTATTACCCTGGAACCCTATTCCTATTTCGTTTTTAAAAATTAATTGAATCACCGGAAGGATCTCACCTGGTAATTTCGGGTTTGAAGGATCTATGCATTAAAATCACAAGAAAAATGAATAAGAATATATATAGTTTACTTCTGTGCACAGCAGGCCTTTTGAGTGTGGTATGTGCAAAAGCTATTGAAATAACCCGTGTTGAACCGGCTAACTGGTGGGTGGGAATGAAGAACAATGAATTGCAGATCATGGTATATGGTCCTGGTATCGGCAAATCCGCACTTAGCATTAATTATCCGGGAGTGCAGGTAAAGGAAGTTGCTAAAACTGCCAATCCAAACTATGTATTTATTTATCTGCGCATTTCTAAAGGAGTAAAGCCCGGCAAAATACCGATGCACTTTACAGAGGGGCAACAGAAAATGATATATAACTATCCCCTGCTGGCAAGAACTGATAAAAGCGGCGCCCTGGGATTTAATCCTGCCCTTTCCAGCACATTGGGATCCTAAGCTTAGAATTCCACGTGGACAAGTTGTCGCG